>JAAGKN010000254.1_pt1 | contig 81080 bp, 71 predicted proteins | sample 6206371 | NCBI WGS metagenome assembly JAAGKN01 (sample SAMN11533720, study PRJNA540317) | gut metagenome | isolation source: fecal pellets from male and female animal of same cohort | host: Peromyscus leucopus | place: USA:CA | collected 2017 | reverse complement strand
TTAAAACTGGTTCTATGTCTAGAACTGATAGAGTATGTAAATATAACCAATTAATGAGAATAGAAGAAGAATTAGGTTCTGTTTCTCAATACAATGGGGAAAATGTATTCTTTAACATTAAATAAGAATAGAAAATAAAATAAAAAAGAAATTGAAGTAAAATTCAATTTCTTTTTTTATTATATTTTTTCAAGCTTTTTTTGTTTATTTTTTAGATAAGTTAATTGTTTTTCTAATTCTTCTTTTGATGTAGAATATTCATCAGAATCAGAATAAATGGAGTCATAAGTATTAATCTTATATTCAATTTCCTCAATTTTGCAGATTGTTTTTTTTCTTTCTATAGCTTGTGATATAAGTTTTTCATATTTCCTTTCAACCTTATATGTTTTATGCCTAAATCCGCATTTCTCGCATTTTCTTATCCATATTATTTGAAGCTTTTATCATTATTCTGTTTGCCATATCTAAGTCTACTATACTAAATACTATAGCCTTATGAATAGATTTTGATATGTGGCTAGAAGAACAACCATAATCTTTTGCAAGATCATCCATAGAGATATCATTATGAACATATCTTTTACAAATATTTTGCAAATCATTTTGGCTTAATTTTTTAGCCATATAATCACCTCCAATATAATTAATTAGTTGCATAATATTAACAGATACTTTAATTATATCATTGATAGCTTATTAAGTCAATTAAATAAAATGAAAGTTGACATAAATTAATAGCGATGGTATAATATACTATGCATAAAATTAAGAAAGGAGAAAAATTAATATTTTTCAAAAATATATAATTATGGAGGAAGAAAAAATGAATAAAAGTTTTAAAGAAAATTTAGTTAACAAATTAGTGACTATAATAATGCTAGTAATATGCTTTTTAGTTGTGCAGTCTCTTGTTGAATTACGGTTTAGAAGATAGACCTTCAAATTTAGTAATCAACATAAGTATAATATTATTTATGTATGTGATTTTTTCTATTGGAAAGGAATATAGTAAAAAAGATTTTAATAGCTTATTGAGTATAGAAGTAAAAGAATTTATGAGAAATTTTGCTTTTTTACAACAAAATTTTTATAAAGAAATAGATAAGAAACATTTACTAAAAGTTGCATTTGAAGCAGTACTTAAGGAATTAAATGATCCTTATACAGGAATTAGTAATACGGTTACATACAATATAGTAGATGGTAAAATAATTGTAGAAGATGCTAATGAAGGTGATGGATTAAATAGTAATGATGAGATAATTGAGATTAATGGAGTTAGTCTTGAAGAAAAAAGTGCAGATGACATAGAAGAGCAATTAAAAAAACTTAGTGATGAATACAATGTTTGTAAAGTAAGAAGGAAAAATGAAGTTAAAACATTAATATCTAGTATTGGTCCAGATCGAGATATACCAACGCTTATTCCAAAGATTTTTGCAGATAGTGAAAATAAGATGGGATATTTACCTTTTTATAGAGTAGATAATGAATTATATATTTGGGTAAAAGAAATGCTAAATAAGTTAGAAAAAGAAAGGATAACATCACTAATATTAGACTTAAGAAATTGTTGTGGCGGTGAAGAAATTGCACAAAATGATATACTTAGTTTGTTTTTAGATAAGACACATCCACTTTATCAATTGGAGCGTAGAGATGGAATTAAAAAAACTTGTTTTTCTAATGGAAAAGAAACAAAAAAATATCCAATTGTTATATTAATTGGTCCTAAAACAGCTTCAGCTGCAGAAATTATAACAACTGCGCTTTCAGAACAGTATGGAGCAACAATAATTGGTGAAAACTCATTTGGTAAAGGCTGGGGACAAGTAAACGCTAAATCTTTAAATTATAAGTTTCGTTTTACTGTTCATAAATGGTATACATCTAATGGTAAATGGATAGGAGATGAAGGCATTAAACCAGATAAATTTGTAAAGAATAATTTTGAAAAAGATAATCAACTAGAAGCAGCAATAAAATATTTATCTAAAACTTAATGTTAAAGCACTTTCACATTTGTGAGAGTGCTTTTTTTGGCATGTTGACATAAAAGTGTAAAAATGGTATAATAGTAATGTAAGTTTAGTATAAGGAATAAACTAATTAGTTTAGGCATTTGACCTTATATATATTAAAAGAGGAGGTAGATTTATGAATCTAAAAAGTTATATTATAGGAGTAGCAATAGGAGCTATTGTTATTGGAGGTGTGTGTGTATACACTGCAAATTATTTAAGAAATGAAGAAAAAGAGTTAATGAGCATTAACTCAGAAGTAAAAGAAAGCTCAAATATTAAAGAGGAAATTAAAATAATAGACTTAATTAGTTCACAAAAAGTGTATAGTGAGACATATAAGGTAGAATGTTATGAAGTGGTTTTGAAAAATACATCTGGACAAAATCTAAAAAGAGTTGAAATTTCTTTAGGAGACCGGAATATATGAACTTTATGATATATTACCAGATGAAGAATATAAAGTGACTGCGTATAATACAGCAGATGACTTAACTTTAAATATTATTTCTGTAGACTATGATATAAAAAATTACTATCCAGAAGAAATTTCATTAAATATAATAAAAGAAGAAGAATCTTTTATATGTGAAATTAAAAATAATGGAGAAAGAGATTTATATCCTTGTCAAGTAATATTCTTTACTAAAGATGACACAGGAAGAACTATACAAAATACAATTGAATATGCTGGATGTTTTGATGATGATAAGGTTATAGAAGCTAACAAATCATTTATAACAGATAATTGCAATAACGATATGAAAGGATTGCTTTTAAATAAGAATAAACCTGTTATTGTTAGATATTCAGATTTAGATTTTAGAGAAATTAATACAAGATTTTTTGAATAAAATTAAATGTAAAAGATGGAATTTTTATTCCATCTTTTTTATCGATATAATTATTTTTAGTAATTAATAAGATAATAGGTATCTTATTGATATATCTAAAACATAGTGATATAATTATTTTAACTTAGGACTATAGAAGTTATGTAAAATTGACTTTTACTATTAAATATGTTATAATATTAAAGTCTTATTACGTGATATATATCTTAATTAGTTAATTTATAGCAAGCCATGCTAATAAAATAAAAATGTACGGGTAAAAAAGTTATGTTAAAACGCAAATTGAAAAGTTTATAGTAAAGGAGAGATTTAATGGAAGACGAAAATAACAAAAGCAAAAGTACCGCTAAATCGAGAAATACAAAAGGCGGTAATAGTAAAAAAACAAATAATGTAAATAAAAAATTAAAAAAAGATACAAAAGAAAAATTATTAAAAGCTAAAGATGAGGAGATAATTATAGAAAATATACAACCAGAGCCAAAAGCTACTACTAAAAAGTCAAATGGTATTTTTACAAAATCTAAATTAAAAGTAATCCCACTTGGAGGAATGAACGAAATAGGTAAAAATATTACAGCTTTTGAATATGAAAATGAAATAATAGTAGTAGACTGTGGATTAGCATTCCCAGAAGATGAAATGCTTGGTGTAGATATAGTTATACCAGATATATCATATTTAGAAAAGAATAAAGATAAAGTTAAGGCTGTTTTAATTACACATGGACATGAGGATCATATTGGTGCTATACCATATTTTTTAAAGAAGATAAATGTACCTGTTTATGGTAGTAAATTAGCTTTAGGATTAATTAAAGTAAAACTTGTAGAACATAACTTAGAAAAACAAACAAAATTAGTAACTATAGAACCTAGACAAATTTTAAAATTTGGTAAATTTAAAGTAGAATTTATTAGGGTAACCCATTCTATAGCAGATTCAATGGCAATTGCTATAACAACACCAGTTGGAACAATATTACATACAGGTGATTTTAAGGTAGATTATACACCAATTGATGGTGGATATATAGATTTACAAAGAATAGCAGAACTTGGAAAAGAAGGTGTTACATTATTACTATCAGATAGTACTAATGTTCAAAGACCAGGACATACAATGTCTGAAAAAAGTGTAGGTAAAGAATTAGATAGATTATTTACAAATTGTAATAAGAGAATAATTGTTGCAACATTTGCATCAAATGTTCATAGAATGCAACAAATTATCAATTCTGCAGTAAAATTTAAAAGAAAAGTTGCTGTTGTTGGACGTAGTATGGTAAATGTTTTAGCTGTATCACAAGAATTAGGATACTTAAATGCACCAGAAGGAACAATAATAGATATAGACAAAATTGGAATGTATAATCCAGATCAGTTGGTTATTATAACAACTGGTTCTCAAGGAGAGCCAATGGCTGCATTATCACGTATGTCTGTTGGAGAACATAAGAAAGTACAAATCACACCAGATGACATGATAATATTCTCATCATCTGCAATACCAGGAAATGAAAAATCTATTGGAAAAGTTATAGATGAGCTTGAAAGACTTGGAGCAGAAGTAATTCAAAACCAAATAGCTGATGTTCACGTATCAGGTCACGCATGTCAAGAAGAATTAAAACTTATGCTAAGTTTAGTTAGACCAAAATATTTTATGCCAGTACATGGTGAATATAGATTTTTAAAACAACATGGTCAACTTGCAGTAGATACAGGAGTTCCAAAAGAAAATATATTTATAATGGAAAATGGTAGAATACTAGAAATAGATAAAAATACAGCTAAGTTATCTACACAAGTAACATCAGGTATAGTACTAGTTGATGGACTTGGTGTAGGAGATGTAGGAAATATTGTTTTAAGAGATAGACAATTGTTATCTGAAAATGGTATGATCATAGTTGTAATATCATTAGATAGAAAAACAGCAAAAGTTGTATCAGGACCAGATATTGTTACACGTGGTTTTGTATATGTTAGAGAAAATGAATCTTTAATTGATGAAATAAAAGATGTAGCTAAAAAAGAACTTTCTAAATGTGAAGAACAAGGTATTAGAGAATGGTCTACAATTAAAACAAGAGTAAGAGAATCATTAATTAAATATATTTATTCGAAGACAAAAAGACAACCAATGATACTTCCAATACTTATGGATGTAGATATGGATAAGAAAATATAAACAGTTTAAAATATATAAAAGGAGTTATTTATATGGAAATGGATAAAAATTACGAAAGAAAATGTTATGAACTTGCATACTTAATATTCCCTGATGTAGATGAAACATTAGATGATCTTGAAATAAAATATCCAGAAAGAAATCTTCCAGAAGATGCAAAAGTCGTTAGAATTGGTCCATCACCTACTGGAATGATGCATACAGGTACTTTATTTCAAGCTATGATTAATAAAAAACTTGCTTCTCAAAGTGGAGGTAAATTCTTTGTTAGAGTTGAAGATACAGACCAAAAAAGAGAAGTTGAAGGTGCTATAGAAGAAATAATAGCAGGACTTGAACATTTTGACCTTATGCCAGATGAAGGTGTTGTAGGAAAAGATAAAGAAGTAGGAGATTATGGTCCATATACTCAATCAAGAAGAAGAGAAATATATAGAATTTGTGCTAAACATTTAATAGAAATAGGTCGTGCATATCCATGTTTTTGTACATCAGAAATGCTACAAAAATCACATGATGCACAAGTGGCAAACAAAGTAATACCAGGATATTATGGAGTTTATGCAAAATGTAGAAATCGTTCTATAGATGAAGCTATTGAAAGAGTAAAAAATGGTGAAAAATTTATCCTTAGATTTAGATCAAATGGATCACATTTAAGTAAAATCGCATTTATTGATGATGCAAGAGGCAAAATTGAAATGGCAGATAATGATGAAGACATAGTTTTAATTAAATCTGATGGATTACCTACTTATCATTTTGCACACATTTGTGATGATCATTTTATGCACACAACTCATGTTGTACGTGCTGAAGAATGGTTACCATCTGTTCCTAAGCATTTACAATTATTTGATGCAATGGGATTTAAGGCTCCACACTATATTCATACACCAACAATTATGATTAAAGATGGAGATTCAAAAAGAAAATTATCAAAAAGAAAAGATAAAGTTGCAGCTGTATCATACTTTATTTCTGCTGGATATCCAGTTGAAGGCTTAAATGATTACTTAATGACTATTTTAAATTCAGATTTTGAAATGTGGAAATCACAAAATAAAGATAAATCATATAAAGATTTTGAATTTAAATTAGATAAGATGAGTAGTGCAGGTTCCCTTTTAGATATACCAAAACTTAATGATTTATCTAAAGAGGCGATAGCTAGAATGAATGGAGATGAAGTTCTTAAAAATGTATTAGATTGGTCAAAAGAATTTAATAAAGAATTCTATGATTTAGTTAATTCAGATTTAGAATATTCAAGAAAAGTATTTGGTTTAGAAAGAGATAATGCAACAAAAATTAGAAAAGATATATATAAATGGGAAGATGTTGAACCTACATTTAGATATTTCTTTAAAGATAATTATAAAAAAGAATTAGAAGATGAAGGATATATAATAACTTCGCTTACTGATGAAAAACCAACAATAACAAAAGATGTTATAAAAAAATCTTTAGAGACATATATTAATGAATATAATGAAAATGATACTAAAGATGAATGGTTTGCAAGAATGAAAGAAGTAGCACAAGGTTTAGGATTTTGTGTAAATATGAAAGAATATAAAGCTGAGCCTGAAAAATATGTTGGTAGTATTGCAGATTTTTCTTCAATAGTTAGAATGGCTGTAACAAATAAAAAGAATACACCAGATATATATAGTATAATGCAACTTTTAGGAAAAGATGTAACTATTGAAAGAATGAAAGATACAATAGCCAATATATAAAAAATAAGGATGTGAGTTTTGATGTTAACAAATGATGAAAAATTAGTTGAAAATATAAAAGCTACCATGGCGATGGAAGGTTTTAATATAAATGAAAAAGATGTTTCTCTTATTAATCAATTTTTAGATAATCAAATAACAGAAGAACAAGGAATAGATATTATAAAAAAGGATATAATGTCTAAACTAAATAATAAAAATGTATGATGCTATTAATTCCAAATATACATATAAAGGAACAGACATTTTAAAGAATAAATTAGATATAAAAGATGAAGAACTTTTAAAAGAGTATGAGACAAGAATAGTTGCATTTAAGATTGCTACTATTAGCACACTAACTATTAAAATGGAGTATAGTCCTGAAAGATTAAAATTTATTCATAAATACTTATTTGAAGATATTTTTTACTTTGCAGGAGAATATAGACAAGAAAATATAACTAAGGGAAATTTTAGGTTTTCTGAATATGTATATATAGAAGATAATATAAAACAAATTTTTCAAAAAATTGATATAGAAGAAATGAAAAAAATGTCTTTTAATGAATTTATAAAAATACTATCATATATTATGACTGAACTTAATGTGTTACATCCTTTTAGAGAAGGTAATGGAAGAACAATTCGTGAACTTATTAGAGAGGTTTGCTTTGATTGTGGCTATGTAATAGATTGGTATGAAATAAATCATGATGATATTTTAAAAGCAAGTATAAAAGCTGTTTTTGATGAAACAGAGCAAATAAAAATGCTTAGAAGAAGTGTTAAAAAAGTAATATAATAAAAAAGAGAGTATAATTTTTAATTATATTCTCTTTTTTGTATCAAGATTAATTTTTATATCATAGTATATATTAGTGCTAGTACTAATAATATAAAGGGGGAAAAAATGAGCTGCTTTAATAACTGCAATAACAATCATAATAATTGTTGTAGAAATAATAGTAACAATTGGTGTTGTTGTAATAACAATAACCAAAGTTCAGGATGTAGTTGTTGTAATAATAATCAACAAAATTCTTGTATGTGTCAACAAAATCAATGTTGCTGTAATAATTCTGAATCAAATTCTTGTGGTTGTAATTGGAATAGTAATAATAATTACTAAGCTAAAAAGATTGTCAATAGTAAAATATTGGCAATCTTTTTTATATTTTGTGCTTGATTTTAGCATATATATAGTTGCAGAAATTTTTATATAACATCATTGTAATGATAATGTAATATTGTATAAATTTTATTGAAATTTTAGTAAATATAACTACATATTAACTACAAATTATTTCAAAAAAATATAAAAAGAGATAAAATAATATTGTATATATTTATATATTAATAAGTTAAGAAAATATATTCTTAAACTTTATTAATTATTAATAATATTAAATTATTTAAGAAAATTAAAAGGAGAGGAGATTTTATATGAAAAGACTTAAAGTGTTTTTAGCATTTGTGTTATGTTTTATAGTATGCAGCTGTACAAGTGCAAGTGTTAATGCAGCTGGATTAAATATTAACACTATATCTTTTAACCAAATATTAGGAATAAATACATTTAGAATGAATTTACCTACTAATATAACATATGGTGGTATAGTACCAAGTAAGTCATATGCATATACTGAAGTTAATTCTTCATTCAAAGGTGCAGCAGATAATCCATATCACTTATTTAGATTTGATTCACCTGATGCATATATATCAGCTATATATAACAATGTAGGATGGTATAATGATGGATTTGGCGAAAGAAGTATAAATGCTGTTATGACAGTATATAACTATGCTACAAATAGAGGAAAAGTTGGAGGAGCACCAGTTTATGATGATTGTAAAATAGGATTTAACTATGTAGGTCTTACATGGATATTACTAAATGATAAAATTAAAGATGATAATTTACATTCAGATGTACAAATCTATTTCTACTATTCAGACGATGCAAGTATGCAACCAATAGATATGGGACAAGCATATATTGGTGTTGGTGGCCAAAACTCAGAAAAAAGAGTTTGGAATGGTGGAGTTGATCATAATAATGATATGGCTAACTCACAAAGAAACCAATTTAATATGACTGGTGATGGAATAAATGGACATCAATGGGAATGGGTATCATATGATAATTATTTAAAAAGTTCAACATTACAAGTATATAAAACTAATACTTGTGTGTTAAAGTATGTTGGAAGAAATGAATCTGTTCAAGCTACAGACTATGATACAAATGGTGGTCCTTATGCAGTAAAAGATTATGGTTGGGGACTATCTAGCCCATTATGTACTTTTGATGTACCTATGTCAAACCCAACAGGACATAATGTATTATCTAATGCAGGTACAAGATTTGATAGTAATATATATAAAGATATAAATGAATTTACTGGTTCATTTGCAAATGCAAACCATGCAAGAGATAAAATTGTATATATGGTTCAAGTTGGTAGAGTAATAAATTATGCTACAGATTTAGAAAATATTAAAGGAACATCTGGAAGAGCAGATGGTAAACCATTTAGTGTATATAACTTTACATCTGGTAAAGATGTTGGTTCTGTAGAACTTGGAATTGAGCCAGATGCACTTGCTACAGAAGTAAAAAAACCAGGTAAAAAAGTAGATAAAACAGTGGCTCACGAACAAGAGAATATAAAATATACAATTACTCAACAAGTTGGTAATATGAATGATAGAAATAAAAGAATTGACCAAAGAACAGTATATACAGGACTTGTTGTAACAGATCCACTTCCAAAAGAAGTTGAATTTGTAAGTGCAGTAGCAAAAAATGAAGCTGGAGCAGTTATAGCTCAATATTCAAATGGTACACAAACATCAGGAGCTTCAAATTGTGTTATAAGCTATGATGCAGCTACTCATACAGTAACATATACATTTACAAGAAATTACTTAGCTAATGTAATGAGATATGTTGGTGAAACATATTCATTTGAAATTAATACAAAAATAACAGATTTACAAAATTCAGATAATAATGACTATATAGCTACAAATAAAGCTAAAACTTCATTTAGTACAGAAGGTACTGCAAACTTTACAGTTGAAACTGAAGAAGTAAATACACAAATCATTTATGATATATTAACAAAATCAATAAATGCATCAATATCACAAATGATTACAGAAATTATTGGTGGAACAGATAATCAACAAGTTATATTTACACCAGATTTAGGATATTATGTTGAAACTGTTGAATGGCAAACACAATCAAATAGATATGCAGAAACAACACCTGAACTTGTAAATGTAACAGAAATTCCAAATACAAATAAGGTTACAATTCCAGAAGAAAAGAATGGAACAGAAAATACATATAAATTTGAGGAAACAATAACAGGAGTAAATCCAAATTTACCAAGTGGAAATCAACAAACAAATATTACAGAAGAAGAGAAAAATACATTAAATTATGATCCATTTGCACAAACAGTATTTACATTTAACAATGTAGATAATAACCACTATGTAAAAGTAGTTGCAAAACCAATGCAAATGGTTATACAAGTAAGCAAAGAAGATGTTGTAACTGGAAAAGAAACACAAGGTGATGCAAAATTTGTAAATGCTCAATATACTGTATATACAGATTATGATGAAGCAACAGGTGTTTTAAGTAATCCAGTAGATGTTATAACATTAGATGAAGAAGGAAATGGTAACTCAAAGGAATTACCACTAGAAAAAGCAGATGCTAATGGACCATATGGAGAATATTTTGTAAAAGAAACTAAAGCTCCAGAAGGATATCTATTAGATGAAAATGTTTATAGAATATATAAAACAGCAGTACAACAAACAATTGATAGAGAAAAAATATCTTATCATCCAATAACTTCTAAAGAAGAAGTATGGAAAGGTAGAGTACAATTAATTAAATTTGAAAACATATTAGGAACTACAGAAGAAAGACCAGCTACAGGAGCAATATTAAGACTTACATTAGATTCTTCTAATGGAAAAGTATATTATGATGTAACTATAGATGAAAAAGGATATGGCGAATTTGTAGGGGATGTATTAAAAGATTATTATCCATATACAATACCATATGGACAATATACAATAACAGAAATAAAAGAAAGCGATTTAGGATTCCATACATATTTCTACATTCAACCAGAAAAAGTAGATTTAAGAAAGAAACATGAACAATTAGAATATAGAATATTTGGCGAAGAACCAATAGAAGCATATTTAAAAGTTCAAAAAACAGATAAACACAATGGAGCAACAGTAGAAATTGCTGGAGCAAGATATAAAATTTGGGATGTTCAAAATCATAAATGGGTATCACAAATGACATATCCAAGTGGAACATATATTGACGAATTTGAAACAAATGATGAAGGTTACTTTATAACACCACAAAAATTACTAGCAGGAGATTATGTTGTATATGAGACAAAAGCACCTGAAGGATATTATTTAAATGATGAATATAGAGTACCAGAAAATGAAGCAGATTTAGGAGATGCAACAAAAGGTGGAGTTGCAGTAAGAATAGATAGTGTAGCAATGGGACTTATAACTGGAGACCAATTAGTTTATGATCCAGATGCTGAACTTGTTTATGAACAAAGAATTGCAAATGATCCATTAAAAGTAAAATTACAAATAGATAAAAAAGGTGAAATATTATCTGAAGTATTAATGAGTGATACTAAATATGGAGAAAAATATACACCAAAATATACAATGCAAGGTTTACCAGGTGTAACATATGAAGTGTATGCAGTTAATGATATAAAATCACCAGATGGTAGAAATACATACGTAGCAAAAGGTACAAAAGTAGATACAATAACAACAAATGAAGATGGAATAGCAATAACTGAAGAATTATTCCCAGGTGAATATGAAGTAAAAGAAGTTGTTACTCCAACAGGATATATTAAAGATGAAAATATACCAAATGTAATATTAACAAATACAAATATGTTAAATAGAGTTGAAACTCATAAAAAAGAATTAACAAATGTAAGACAAAAATTAGAATTAACATTTGAAAAAGATTATGAAGAAGTAGACTATGCAAATGGAGAAGTATTAGAGAAAAAAGCTGTATTTGGAGTATATACAAATCAAGCATTAAAAAATAAAAATGGAAATGTAGTAATACCTAAAGATAAATTAGTAGATGTAATTGAAGTAGAAGGAGATAATGCAAATGTAACTAGTACAATAGATCTTCCAGAAGGAGAATACTATGTGCAAGAACTTGAAGCATCATATCCATATTCAGTAAAAGCAGATAAACAATATTTCACTTTAAAATATACAAATACTAATGATGAATTTGTAGTTATTGAAGGTGAAAAATTCACAAATACATATGAAAAAGCAGATGTATCTTTAATTAAATTATCTAGATCATCATTTGATAATATAACAATAGAAAATAATGAAACAGTTATTGGTGATTATGATGAACAAGTTAAAGAACTATTAGAGAACTTTAAAGGAATGACAGAAGAAGAAATAAGAAAATATTTAGAAGAAAATGAAATGAAATTTATACCAGGAGCAACATATAAAGTATATGTAGATAAAGAATGTACAAAACCATTATATGTAAAATCTGGAGATAAATATGTAGAAGTTGAAATGATTACAGATGACTCTGGTATGATTAAACTAGGAGAAATTCCACTAGGAAAATATTTTGTAAAAGAAATAGAAGCTCCTAAAGATTATGTGGTATCAGATGAAGTTATTGAATTAGACTTAACAATAGAAGATAGAAACACAAAAGTATATAAAGTTCTAAATGAGCCATCTGTACTAGGTACTGCAATAATCAAAAAAATAGATTCATTTACAGGTAATGCAGTTGAACATTGTGCATTTGAAATAATGGATGAAAATGGAAAAGTATTAGTACGTTCTATAACAAATGATCAAGGTGAAGCACTTATTCCTAAGGATTTACTTATAGATGGAGCAACATATTACTTTAAAGAGGTTGCTGTACCAGAGATATATGAACTAAATGAAGAAGAATTTGAATTTACAATTGAATATGATGAAGAACTAGAAGACTTTAAACCAGTTACAATAGAAGTTAAAAACACTAGAAAAACAATAGACTTTGTAAAAGTAATCAAAAAAGATAGTGAAACAGGTGAATTACTAGAAGGATGTGTATTTACAATAGTACTATTAGATGAAAATGGTGAAGAATTTGTAAATGAAAATGGAGAAAAAATTTATTTAGTTGAAAATGCAACAACAAATGAAAATGGAGAATATGTAATAGAAAACGTACCATATGGAACATATAAATTTGTTGAAATGATAGCACCAGAAGGATATGAAATAGATGAAGATATGACAGGACTTACTTTTGTTGCAAATGACGATAGTAAAGATGGAATAATCTTTGAAGTAACAAATACAGGAGATATACAAGTAATTGTGTTATCAATAGTAGCAATTATTTCAGTACTTGGAATAGCTGTTATTTCAAAAAGAAAATTAGCAAAATAATATGTTGATTTTAAAGAAAAGTACTACTAAAAAGTAGTACTTTTTTCTATTTTGAGTATTTAATAAAATAGACTATTTACAATAAATTATTATTGTGTTATAATAATTCATGTAATTAAATTACAAAGAAAGATTAAATAATAATTAACAAAAACTATGACGAGGAAGAGTAATAGTAAATGAAATACAAAGCGAGTTGGGGATAGTGAGAGCCCTTCTAAATTAGTTTATTATGAAAATCACCTCTGAGTTGCAGTCTGAAATAATAGTAAGATGAGCCGTATTCCTTACGTAATAAAGGGCACATATGTTGGTATGTTGTATATTAAGGTGGTTATTATTTTGTATATATTATATTATGTTTTATGTTAATATAATCGTACATTCCTTATATACAGGTATGTGCGATTTTTTGTTATATAATTAATCTTTTTTATAAAAAGAAAGGAGAAATTTTTATGTATAAAAAAGTTGAATTAAGCAAAGATGGATTTGTTGGAATGGAACATAATGTTGCAGATGTTTGGAAAGAAAAAGATATTATAAAGAAAAACTTTGATATGAATCAAGGAAAAAGATATTTTACTTTCTATGATGGACCTCCAACAGCAAATGGTATGCCTCATGCAGGACATATTATTACAAGAGTTATGAAAGATATTATCCCAAGATATAAAGTTATGAAGGGATATAAAGTTATTAGAAAAGCTGGTTGGGATACACATGGACTTCCAGTGGAACTTGAAATAGAGAAAAAACTTGGAATATCTGGAAAAGAACAAATTGAAGAGTATGGTGTTGAAAAGTTTGTTAAAGAATGTAAAGAAAGTGTATTTAAATATGTAAATATATGGGAAGAAATGACTAATAAAGTAGGTTACTGGGTAGATATGGATGACCCATATATAACTTATGATAATAAATATATTGAATCAGTTTGGTGGGCATTAAAAGAATTATGGAATAAAAAATTATTATTTGAAGGTCATAGAGTAATGCCATATTGTCCAAGATGTGGAACTGCATTATCTTCACATGAAGTTGCACAAGGATATAAAGATGTAAAAGACTTAACTTGTATTGCTAAATTTAAAGTTGTAGGAGAATATAAATATATCTTAGCATGGACAACTACACCATGGACATTACCTTCTAACTTAGCACTTTGTGTAAATAAATCATATGACTATGCAGATGTAAAAGTAAATGTTGGAACTGAAGAAGAACCAAAATATGAAGTATATGTTTTAGCAAAAGAATTAGCACCTGTTGTTCTTAAGGATATGGAATATGAAGTATTAAAAGAATATAAAGGAGCAGAATTACTTGGAACTAAATATGAACAATTAATGCCATTTGCAAAAGTAGATGGAAAAGCCTTTGAGGTTATTCATGGAGACTATGTTACTCTTACTGATGGTACTGGTATAGTTCATATTGCACCAGCATATGGTGAAGATGATAGTTTAGTATCTAAACAAAATGGTATAGCATTTGTAAACTTAGTAGATAAAAATGGTAAATTTGTTGATGAAGTAGAACCTTGGAAAGGTAGATTTGTTAGGGATTGTAACGAAGATATTTGTGCATGGTTAAAAGAAGAAAATAAACTATTCTCTAAAGCAAAAGTAGAACACTCATATCCACATTGTTGGAGATGTGATACTCCACTTTTATATTATCCAAAAGAAAGCTGGTTTGTTGGAATGAGTTCTTTAAGAAATGAACTTGTTGCAAATAATGATAAAGTTAATTGGTATCCAGAAACTATTAAAAAAGGTAGATTTGGAAACTTCCTTGAAAATGTAATAGATTGGGGAATTTCAAGAGATAGATATTGGGGAACACCACTTCCAATATGGAGTTGTGAATGTGGACATCAAGAATGTATAGGCTCTATTGAAGAACTTAAAGAAAAAGGAATTAATGTTCCAGAAAATATAGAGCTACATAAACCATATATAGATAATGTTCATTTAAAATGTTCAGAATGTGGAAAAGAAATGACAAGAGCAAAAGAAGTTATTGACTGTTGGTTTGATTCTGGTTCAATGCCTTTTGCACAATGGCATTATCCATTTGAAAATAAAGAAATGTTTGATAATAATTTCCCAGCTCAATTTATATCTGAGGCAATAGATCAAACAAGAGGATGGTTTTACACATTAACAGCTTTAGGAACAGCTTTATTTAACAAAACTCCTTTTGAAAATTGTATTGTTTTAGGACACGTACTTGATGGAAAAGGACAAAAAATGTCTAAATCTAAGAAGAATGGTGTAGATCCATTAGTACTTTTAGATACAGTTGGTGCAGATGCTACAAGATGGTACTTCTATACAGGTAGTGCACCATGGCTTTCTTCAAGACTTTCAATAGAAAATGTACAAGAAAGTCAAAGAGGATTCCTAAGTACATTATGGAATGTATATTCATTCTATGTTCTTTATGCAGAAATAGATAAATTTAATCCATTAGAGTACCAAGATTTCAAATCTGAAAATATAATGGATAAATGGATAATTTCTAAATTAAATACATTAATTAAATCAGTAGATAATAAATTAGAACATTATGATATTACAGGTGCTGGATATGATATTGAAGCATTTACAGATGAATTATCTAATTGGTATGTAAGAAGAAATAGAGAAAGATTTTGGGCACAAGATTTAACAGAGGATAAAATTGGTGCATATGTAACATTATATAGAGTACTTACTACAATGATTAAAGTTGCAGCTCCATTTGTTCCATTCATAACAGATGAGATATATACAAATCTTGTATGCAGTTTAGACAAAAATGCGCCTGAGAGTGTACATTTATGTTTCTGGCCAGAAATAAATGAAGATGAAATAGATTCTAAACTTGAAAAGGAAATGGATCTTGCATATAAAATAGTACAACTTGGAAGAAGTGCTAGAAATTCAGAAAACATTAAAAATAGACAACCATTATCTGAAATGTTAATTTCAGTAGATACATTACCAGAATACTATGGAAATATAGTTAAAGAAGAACTTAATGTTAAAAATGTAGTACTTGGTGCTGAAATGTCTGAATATGTTAATTTTGAAATTAAACCAAACCTTCCAGTACTTGGTAAAGAATACGGAAAATTAATACCTAAGATTAGAGAAGAAATTTCTAAGAAAAATCAAATGGATTTAGCGAATAAAGTAAAATCTGGAAAATATGAAACAATTATGATTGATGACACAGAAATTAATTTAGACTCAAATAATCTGTTAATAACAATGCAAGGAAAAGAAGGATTTGCTTTTGCTGGAGAAGGTGAAATAGGTGTTGTTTTAGATACTCATATTACAGAAGAACTAAAAGAAGAAGGATTTGTTAGAGAAATTCTTTCTAAAGTTCAAAATATGAGAAAAGATAAAAACTTTGAAGTATTAGATAGAATTGTATTATATGTTTCAGATAATGCAATGATTGAAGAACTTGTTAAAAAACATGAAGAAGAAATCAAAAAAGAAACTTTAACAGTAGAAGTAAAATATAATGAATCAAGAGATTCTTATACAGATACTAATATTAACGGAGAACATGTAAATATTGATGTTGAAGTTGTAAAATAAAATTAAAGTATAGCGATTCGCTATACTTTTTTTTATCCTTATGATAAAATATAAAGTATAATATTATGTTGGATATTAAGGGGGAAATATGGATAAGAAGAGTAAGTTAATTGTAATAATTTGTATAATAATAATTGTTGTAGGTATAGGAGTAGTAACATCAATAGCAATAATTAAAAATCATAGAGAAAAAGTAGATATTAATCAAAATCAAACAACAGAAATTGAGAAGAAAGATCAAGAGGATGTGCCAGAGTATAATAAGGATAAAGATGTAAATGAATTAACAGATGAAGAATTAGATAGTATGTTATAATTTTTTGGGGGTGTATATATATGAAAAAGTTTATTTCTATTTTTGTTTTAATATTAGTTATAATTGGGCTTACTATTGGAATTGTATTTTCGTGTAAAACAATAGTAAATAAAAATAGTGAGATTGCAGCTCTAGAACAGAAAAATAAAGATTTAGAATCAGCAATAAAAGAATTAAATTTAAGAATTGAGAAGATGCAAGATACAGAAGATAGTAAAGTAGAGGAAAATACTAGTAAAAAGGAAGAAATAAGTATTTTATTTGATGAAACAAAAATTTCAAATAAGCAAGAAAATGAAAGAGTATTTGAAGATATATCAGATAGTATGAGTGTCTTAAGTATAAAAGTTAATTCTGAAAGTAATTCTTTAGTAATAGATTTGGATAAGGAACTTTCAAGATTGATTTATGGATATACAGAAGAAGTTGAAAGCCATACAATAACAGGTTTTTCTCAAAAAATTGTAGATGCTAAAATTGCAATTGTAGGAAATGATATAAAAGATTTAAAAGTTATTATATTAATGGAGGATGGAACTGTAAAATATATTAGTATAGACAATATATTAGATAAAAGTTATAATGTAAAATCTGTTTCTGATTCTAAAGGATATATTAAGATAACAAAAGTAGTAATTCAAAATCAAGAAAATACAGAACTTAAATATGGAATAGTTGGAATAAGAGCAGATGGTACAATTGACATTGTTAATTTTTAAAATGTAAGTTATTAAAAAAGAAATTATAAGAATTTCCCAAACCAATTTTATGGTTTGGGACTTTTTTTCACTATTGATATAATTATTCATAAAATAAAATAGGAGGTTAAAAATATGAATAATTATATATATGTAGACAATAGTTCTACAACTAAATTGGATAGTTATGTACTTTCTAAAATGATGCCATATTTAAGAGATTTTTATGGAAATGCATCTACAGTTTATGAACTTGGACAAATATCTAAAAAGGCGATAGAAACTTCAAGAGAAAAAATTGCAAAATGCTTAAATGTATTGCCAGAAGAAATTTATTTTACTGGTTCTGGAACAGAGGCGGATAATATATGTATTTGTGGTGTGGCAAAAGAAAATAAAAATAAGGGAAAACATATTATTACATCTAAATTTGAACATTTAGCAGTACTTAATACATGTAAACAACTTGAAGAAGAAGGTTTTGATGTTACGTATGTTGATATAGAAAAAAATGGAATCATAGATATTGAAAATATTAAAGAGGCTATAAGAGAAGATACAATATTAATTAGTATAATGTATGTAAATAATGAAATAGGTACTATTCAAAATATAGATGAAATAGCAGCTTTAGCAAGAGAGAAAGGTATTATATTTCATACGGATGCGGTGCAAGCTGTTCCTCACATTAAAATTGATGCGTCAAAATATGATGCGTTAAGTTTATCTGGACATAAATTTAATGGTCCAAAAGGAGTGGGAGCATTATATTTAAAAAAAGGAATAAAATTAAAGAACATATTAAATGGGGGACATCAGGAATGTGGTATAAGACCTGGTACAGAAAATGTTGCAGGAATTGTTGGAATGTCAGAAGCTTTGTGGCTTACAAATTGTAAAATAAATCAAAATAATGATAGAGAGAAAAAATTAAGAGATTATTTGATTTCTGAATTAAGTTTAATACCTGGCTTTAGAATAAATGGAGATATTGAAAGAAGAGTATGCAGTAATCTTAATTTTTCAATTGATGGTATAGATTCAGAAGAGTTAAAACTATTTCTTGAAATGAATAGAATATGTATTTCAACAGGTAGTGCTTGTAATTCTAGCAATAATGATGTCTCACATGTTCTAAAATCTATTGGACAAGAGAATTCTGGTATTAGAATTAGCTTATCACATGATAATACATTTTGTGAAATGGATAAAATAATATCTGTAATAAAAGATAGTATTCCTAAAATAAACAAAATGTAACAAAAAAATAATTAAAATGTTATTGAAATTATTATTGTAATTGCAATAGCATTTTTTTATAATCTGTTTCAAAAAAGTTACCATAAGTATACAAAATTATGTTAAACAAAAATGAAAATAAAACCAAATATAAAACAAAGATTGTATTTCTAGAGTTTTTGTTTTATTTTATTGTAACAAAAATAAAGTTAGATTTTTGACTAATTAAGTAAACTAATGCTTTTTTAAACACCTTGTTTTTGATATTTTTTTCATTATTTTTCTTTTAAAACTATTGATTTTTATTTTTATTTATAATAGAATAAGTGTGAAGTGGTATGCAGTGGTAAACTGTGGAAAAGAGGTGAATCAAATGTTACTAGGTGAATACAGACACAATGTTGATACTAAGGGGAGAGTAAGTGTACCTTCAAAATTTAGAGGTGACTTAGGTCAATCTTTTGTTGTAACTAAAGGTTTAGATAACTGCTTGTTTATGTATTCAAAACAGGAATGGGAAACATTTGAAAATAAATTAAAAGAGTTACCTCTTACTAATAATGATGCTAGAAGCTTTATGAGATTTTTCTTTGCAGGAGCTGCAGAATGTGAAGTAGATAAACAAGGAAGAATTAATATACCACAAGTATTAAGAGATTATGCAGGAATAAAAAAAGATGTAGTTATAGTTGGTGTTTCAACAAGAGCTGAAATATGGGATAGTTCTAATTGGGATAGTTATACTTCATCAGATTCTCTTGATGTATCACAAATCGCATCTCAAATGTCAAATTTAGGCATTTAGATATAAAACAAAAGAAAAAATTAAATAAAAAACGAAAGATTAAATTATTAATGAACAAAAGATAAAAAATAAATAAATATAGTATTAAAACGAGGTAAAAATGGAATTTAAACACAAATCAGTATTATTGGATGAATGTATAGAGAATTTAAATATTAGACCTGATTGTATCTATGTAGATGGTACTTTAGGTGGAGGCGGACATTCATATCATATCTTAAAAAAATTAAATGGAAAAGGCGCTTTAATTGGAATTGATAGAGATACAGATGCAATAAAAGCTGCAACTGAAAAATTATCTGAATTTGATAATTTTACTACTGTTCATGATAATCATGCAAATATAGTAAATATTCTAAAAGAATTAAATGTTAATGGTGTTGATGGAATATTACTAGATTTAGGAGTTTCATCTTATCAATTAGATGAGGCAGATAGAGGATTTAGTTATATGCATGATGCAAAATTAGATATGAGAATGAATAGAGAAGATAGACTTTCTGCTTTTGAAGTTGTAAATAACTATTCAGAAGAAGATTTGTATAGAATATTTTTAGATTATGGTGAAGAAAAATATTCTAGGTCTATTGCTAGAAAAATATGTAAAGAAAGAGAAAATAAAAAGATTGAAACTACTTTTGAACTTGTGGATGTAATTAAATCTGCAATGCCAGGTAAGGCATTAAATGAAAAACAACATCCAGCAAAAAGAGTATTTCAAGCTATAAGAATAGAAGTTAATCAGGAGCTCGAAAAATTAAAACAGGCTGTAATTGATAGTATTTTATCTTTAAATGATAGTGGAAGACTTGCTATAATTACATTCCATTCATTAGAAGATAAAATTGTTAAACATGCATATGAGGAAATGCAAGGAAGATGTACATGTCCAAAAGATTTTCCAGTATGTGTATGTAATTATAAATCATATGGAAAAATCATAAATAAGAAACCTATTATATCAAATGATGAGGAATTGAAGGAAAATCCAAGAGCAAGGAGTGCGAAACTTCGTGTTTTTGAAAGAACAATAAAGTAAAAATGTAGTTTTGACGTAGTATATTGGTAGTAAAAATAATGGTATTTAAGAAAAGAGGTGAAAGTATAGATGCCAGCCAGAAAAATCAATAATATGTATTATGAAGATGGCTCTGCAGCAAGAAAAATATTACCTAAAGAAGACATACCTAGAAGAAATACTAAAACTGCTGTAAGAAGAAATCTTACAAAACAAAATAGTCTAAAAAGACAACAAGAACAAAGAAGAAAAAATGTTTCTATGGTTGCATTTATACTTTGTGGATTTACTATGTCAATGATAATTACTTATAGATTTAGCTTAATTAATGAAAAAAATCTTGAAGTACAAAGCTTAATAAATACGCTTGAAATTGTTTCTTCAGAGGCTGCAACTTCACAAATTGCAGTTGATCAAAATACAGATTTAAATGCTATAGAAGCTTATGCTAAACAACAATTAGGAATGAAAAAAGCAGATAGCAATCAAACAGTATATATTGATACTTCAGAATCAATTAATAAGATACAAGTAAATCAAGAAACTACTTTTTGGGATAAGATTATTAATTATATTAAAGGGATATTTTTATAAATTTATGAATAACCAAGGCAAATTTAAAGTATTATGTAGTAGGACTTGATTTGTCTTGGTTATTATTCTTTTAAGAAAAGAGGTGAATTTTGTGCCATATGTAAGTATTAACACTAAAAAGAGGGTGTTATTTATGCTTGCAGCATGTATGAGTGTTGTTGCTATACTACTTTTTAGATTATTATTTATACAAGTAATAAAATCAGAGTATTATTCTCAAAAAGCATATAGTCAACAAACAAGAAGTAAAAATGTTGAAGCAAAAAGAGGTACAATTTATGATACAACAGGAGAAAGAATACTTGCACAAAGTATATCTACAAATATTGTTACAGCTGTTCCAAATAGTGTAAATAAGGAAAAAAAAGAAGAAATTGCACAAAATTTAGCTGATATATTGGAATTAGATAAAGAAGCTATTTTAAATAAATTAAAAAAGAATGTATCTAGTATAACAATTGCAACTAAGGTGGAACAATCAAAAGCAGAAGCTTTATTAAAGTACATAAATAAAAATGAGATAACTGGAATTAGTGTAGATGAAGATATGTTAAGAGTATATCCATATGGTACACTATTATCTCATGTTTTAGGCTTTGTGGGAACAGATAATCAAGGTCTTGCAGGAGTTGAAGCATATTATGACAATGATTTATCTGGAAATCCAGGTAAGATAGTTGCGAGTTTTGATGGTGGTGGAAGAGAAACTCCATTTACTCAAGAACAATATATTGCAGCAGAAGATGGAAAAGATGTTGTACTTACTATAGACGCATCTATTCAAGCAATTGTTGAAAAATATTTGAGTAAAGCTGTTGAAGAAAATTTAGCTGAGTATGGTAGTATTATAATTATGAGACCATCAACAGGAGAAGTTTTAGCAATGGCTAATTATCCAACATTTGATTCTAACGAACCATTTACACCTAATACACAAGAATTAAAAGATTCTTGGGATAATATGAGTTCTTCAGAAAAAAGTGAGGCTTTAAACCAAATGTGGAGAAATAAAGCTATATCAGATACACAAGAGCCTGGTTCTACATTTAAGCTTATAACTTCAGTTGCAGCACTTGAAGAAAATGTAGTAAATATTGATGATAAATTATTTTATTGTTCTGGATATGTTAAAGTTGGTACATGGGATATAAAATGTTGGAGATATTATAACCCTCATGGAAGTGAATCTTTAAGAGAGGGAATAATGAACTCTTGTAATCCTGTATTTATGCAAGTTTCTCAAAAAATGGGAATAGCTAAATTTATGGAATATATAAGAGCATTTAATTTAGATTCTAAAACTGGAATAGATTTACCTGGTGAGGCAACTGGCATAATGCACAATGAAAAAACTATGACAGAAGTAGATCTTGCTACATCATCTTTTGGTCAAACAATACAGATTACTACTCTTCAAACTGCTGTAAACTATTGTGCTGTAGCAAATGGAGGATATTTAGTTCAACCATATATAGTTCGTGAAATAAAAAGTAATTCAGGAAATTATGATGAACAAATAGAATCTAAAGTTTTAAAGCAAATTATGTCTGAAACTACAGCATCAAATATAATGAGTGCTTTAGTAGATACTGTTAATTTAGGTACTGCAAAGTCTGCAAAAATATCAGATTATCAAATTGCAGGTAAAACAGCTACAGGAGAAAATGGAAGAGGAGATAATACGAAATATCTTGCTGGTTTTGTGGGAATTGGACCTGCAAGTAATCCAGAAATTGTAGTTACAATGAATTTATATGATCCAAAAGGACCTTCTGGTCATGGTGGGGCAACTCTTTGTGGTCCAGTTGTTGGATCAATTATTGATGAGGTTTTAAAATATTTAGATGTACAAACAGATTATACTGTATCAGATATAGAAAATAATGAAATAGTTGTACCAAATATAACAGGTAAAACATTAGCTGAAGCAAGACAAATTGTAAGTGAAAGTGGATTTGAATTACATATTTCATCTGATTTTTCTGATGATACAATTATTACTAAACAAGTTCCAAAATCAGGAGCTTCCCTTGAATCTGGTTCAGTTATAATGTCATATAAAGATGGGGACGAAGCTCAAAAATCTGAAGTTCCAGATGTAAGAAACATGGGAGTAAATGAAGCAATAAATAATTTTAGAAATGCTGGTTTAAATGTTAGAGTAGAAGGAACAGGTTATGTTTTAACTCAAGATGTTACTCCATATGAGCAAATTGAGAGAGGCTCTATAGTCACAATTAAATGTGTTGACGATTTAAGCGAGTTACCATAATTCATTTGCATGATATAGGTAAATGTGGTATAATATTTTATCAGAATGGAGGCTTATTATGCTTTTACAATATTTATTAGAAGATTTAACAAATGTTGAAATTAGTGGAGAAACAAATAAAGAAATTAACAAGATTGAGTATGACTCAAAAAAGATTGAACAAGGAGATATATTCGTTGCAATAAATGGATATAAAGAAGATGGAAATAAGTATATTGAAGCTGCTGTAAAAAATGGAGCAGTAGCAGTAGTTTTTCAAGGAGAGGTTGAAAAACTAGAAGGAATTACATATATAAAAGTTGAGGATTCTAGAATAGCGCTTGCTGTTATGTCTGCAACATACTATGGTAATCCTGCAAGAAAATTAAAAATAATAGGTGTTACTGGAACTAAAGGAAAAACAACTACAGCATATATGATTAGAGATATAATGCTTGCATCTGGTAAGAAAATTGGTATGATTGGTACTATTTGTAATACATATGGAAATGTTAAAGAGGAATCAATTAGAACATCTCCAGAATCTCTAGATTTACAAGCATTACTAGCAAGAATGGTAGATGCTGGAATGGAATTTGTTGTTATGGAGGTTTCATCTCATGCCTTAGAATTAAATAGAGTATATGGAATAAAATTTATAGTAGGAGTATTTACAAATTTATCTGAGGATCATTTAGATTTCCATGAAACAATGGATAATTATTTAAATGCTAAAGCTAAATTATTTAAAATGTCAGACTTTGCAATAATAAATGGTGATGATATTTATGCACCAAGGCTATTAAAAATGATTGATATAAAAAAAGCAACATATGGTTTAGACAATGCGGTAGATATGACTGCTACTGATATTAGAGTAAATCCTTCATATGTAGAGTTTAAAATGTATGTAAATAAAATGCTTGAGACAATTAAAATAAATATACCTGGAAGATTTACTGTATATAATGCACTTGCTGCAATAGGTGTATGTAGTTTATTTGGTGCTCAGATGGATGCAATATGTGGTGCACTTGGAGCATTAAGGGTTCCAGGAAGAAATGAAGTTATAGAATTAAATAAAACATTTACTGTAATTGTAGATTATGCACATACACCAGCAAGTTTAGAGGCAATACTTTCATCTGCCAAAAGATATACAAAAGGAAGAATCATTTGTGTGTTTGGATGTGGAGGAAATAGGGATAAAGAAAAGCGTGCTATGATGGGTGAAATTTCTGGAAGACTTGCAGACTTTACTGTAATAACAACAGATAATCCAAGAGATGAAAAACCTAATGAAATTATTGCAGATATTGAATCAGGAATGAAACAAACAAGAGGTTTATATAAATCAATTGAAAATAGACGTCAAGCAATAAAATTTGCAATGAGAATTGCTTGGAAAAGTGATGTTATAATAATAGCAGGTAAAGGACATGAAAACTATCAAGAAGTTGAAAATGGCAAAAAGCTGTATTTTGATGATAAAGAAATTGTAAAAAAAATAGCTGAAGAGATGCCAGATAAAAATATACAATAAACAAGGAGATAAAAATGAATATACAAACAACATTATTATTTGTATCTTTTATTGCAACAGTGATACTTGGATGTATTATTGTACCAATACTAAAAAAGAAAAAAATAGGTCAAGTGGTAAGAGATGATGGACCAAAATCTCATTTACAAAAAAATGGTACTCCAATTATGGGGGGAATTGTAATTATTTTAGTTGTAACTGCAATTTTAGCTTTTTTTGTAAAAGATTACCCAATACTTGTTTTGCCAATGATTGCGATTTTGGGATATGGTCTTGTTGGATTTTTAGATGATTTTAAAAAGTTAATATTAAAAGATCCAGAAGGTATGTCTCCTAAGATGAAGATGGCAGGATTATTTATTGTTACTGCAATATTAATAGGATTATATTTATTTGTATTTAATATGGGAACATCAATAATTATTCCATTATTTAATCAACCAATATCACTTGGTATAATAGTATTTATTATATTTACTGCATTCATATTACTTGGAACAACAAATGCAGTAAATCTTACTGATGGTCTTGATGGTTTAGCAACAGGCGTTGTAGCTATAATAATGACTTTCTTCACACTAGAAGCTTTAAGACAACAAAATTATGAAATGGTAGTATTTTGTTCTAGTGTAGTAGGAGCATGTATTGGCTTTTTATTATTTAATATGCATCCTGCAAAAGTATTTATGGGAGACACTGGTTCACTTGCTTTAGGTGGTGCAGTTGCAATTACAGCAATTATTTTAAAAATGCCATTATACCTTGCAATAGTTGCACTTGTATGTATAGTAGATACAGTATCTGTTATGCTACAAGTAATATATTTTAAAGCAACAAAAGGTAAAAGATTATTTAAAATGGCACCATTTCATCATCATTTAGAATTAAGTGGATATAAAGAAACAACTGTTGTATTAATGTTTTGGATAGTAACAATAATATGTTGTACAGTAGCATATTTAATCTAAAAATATAGGGGTTTTTAATGAAAAAAGAAGTTGATATTTTGAAAAATAAGAGCGGGGCAATAGACTTTGGAATGTTTGTAATAACTATTACATTACTATGTATTGGTCTTGTAATGGTTGCATCAGCAAGTTCTTATCATGCACTTATTTATTATGGAGATAGTAATCATTTATTTATAAGACAACTATTTTTTGCTATAGTTGGTGTAGTTGGAATGATAGCTATTTCCAGAATAGATTATAAAAAATATAAAAAATGGAGCTATTTAGCATTTATATTTGCTGCAATATTACTATTACTTGTTATTACTCCTCTTGGTGTAACAAGAAATGGAGCTAAAAGATGGTTAGGAATAGGAGAAGTTTTGCAATTTCAACCATCTGAAATAATGAAACCAGTTTTAGTACTTGCAATAGCAACATATTTATCTAGAAATACTAAAAAATTAAATGATTTAATGGGATATATAGTACCCATGATTATGTTACTTATAGTAGGTCTTCTTATGTATTTTCAAAAGCACATGAGTGGGCTTCTAGTATTAGGTGTTGCTGCTATGTCTGTAATATTTACTAGTGGTATAAAACTAAAAGCAAAAACTATTATTGCTGTAGTTTTAATAGTAGGTCTTGCAGGTGCTGCGTTTATATTTGCAGACAGCTTTAGATTACAAAGAATATTTTCTTTCATGAATCCAGAACAAGATATAAAAGACGGAAACTGGCAACCAGTTCAAAGTATGTATGCAATAGGATCTGGAGGACTTTTAGGAAGAGGACTTGGGCAAAGTAGACAAAAATATTTATGGTTACCAGAAGCCCAAAATGATTTTATATTTTCTATACTTTGTGAAGAACTAGGATTTGTTGGTTCATCGCTTGTATTAATATTATTTGCATGTTTTATTTTTAAAGGATATAAAATAGCAATGACTTGTAAGGATTTTTATGGGTCACTTATTGCAGCGGGCATAACGAGTATATTTGCTTTTCAAATTATAGTAAATGTAGCAGTTGTAACATGTACAATGCCTGTTACAGGTATGCCATTACCATTTTTTAGTTATGGTGGTACATCATTATTTATAAATTTATGTTCTATGGGAATATTACTAAATATTTCTAAAAATTGTAATAAAGTAAGAGAAGATTAGAGAGGAGAAGCTTATGAGAGTAGTTTTTGCATGTGCAGGTACAGGAGGACATATTAATCCAGCAATAGCTATGGCTAATTTAGTATTAAAAAATGAAAGAGACAGTGAAATACTTTTTATTGGAACTGAAACTGGTCTTGAAAATAAATTAGTAGAAAATGCAGGATATAATATAAGACATATAAGAACAGGAAAAATTTTAAGAGAACTTACTCTTAAAAATATTACTGCATTAATTAATGCATATAAAGGAATAGGGGATGCAAAAGCTATTCTTAAAGAGTTTAATCCAGATATTATAATTGGTACAGGCGGATATATTTGTGGACCAGTTATGAAAGCTGCTAAAAAATTAAAAATACCATATTATTTACATGAAAGTAATGCTTTTCCAGGGGTTTCTGTAAAACTACTTGCAAAAGATGCAAAATGTGTTATGGTAGGATTTGATGATGCTAAATCTAGATTAAATTCAAAAGCAAATGTTATATATACTGGAACACCAGCAAAATTTACGGAAGAAGATATATTTAACTTAAATAAACAAGAGTGTTTAAATAAATTAAATTTAGATAATATAAATAAAAAAATAGTATTAGTAACTTGTGGAAGTCAAGGTGCTAAAAGAATAAATGAAGTAGTATTATCTATGATTAAGAAATATCAAAATGAAAATGTATACTATATATTAGTTACAGGAGATAAGAATTACAATGAAGTATTAAGTTTAAAAGAAAATGCAGAAAAAGAAATAGGAAAAAGTTTAGACGAATACTTAAGAATCGAAAAATTCATTTTCAATATGGATGAAATGTATAAGGTTGCGGATATGTGTATTACAAGAGCAGGAGCAATGACTATAAGTGAGCTATCTCTTGCACATAAACCTTCTATATTAATTCCATTGCCAACAGCTGCAGAAAATCATCAATTTTTTAATGCCAAGGTTTTAGAAAATGTTAATGCTGCAAGAATTATAGAGCAAAAAGATTTAAACGAAGAATCTTTAAATCAAACTGTTTTAGAGATTATTTCAGATAACAATATAGAAAAAATGGGACAAAATGCATCAAAAGTTATAGTACAAAATGTTGAAGAGAAAATATATAATTGTATTAAAATGAAGTAGGTGATATGTGTGAAAAATAGTAGGACAAGTACAAATAAAAAAGTTGTAAAAAATACTATAAATAAGAATATTCGTACTAATCCTTCTAACACTAGTACGAAGAAACCTATAAAGAAATCAGTAAATGATGTAAATAAGAGGAATGTTAAAAAGCAACCCACAAAATCTAATGTTAATTTAAAGAAGAATACACATAATGCTAAAAATAATGTTAGATTGAATAATATAGATTATGATGTTGAATATGTACCTTTTTTTGATGAAAGCTTAAATACTCAAGAAATTGTACCAAATAGATTAAGAAAAGTTGAACCAGAAAAAGATACATATAATAATCAAGAAAATAATAAATCTAGAATAAAACCAGTAGCAATATTAAAACTTTTTTTCTTTATTGCTATTTTTACAGCAATAGGCTATTTAATGTTTACTCTTGAAACATTTAATTTAGAGAATATAAAAGTTAAAGGAAATGAAAAATATACAGATGATAATATAATTTTAAAGTCTAGTTTAAAAATAGGTGAAAATGTTTTTAAACAATTATTTTTAAATGGAAAAAATGAAATACAACTTTCATATGTGGCAAAATCTTCATTTAGTTATGAATTTCCAAATACAATAGTTATAAAAGTAGAGGAAAGATATCCTGCATATATTGCACAAGACAAAAATACAAAAAGATATTATATGATAGATAATGAGGGATATTTACTTGAAGAATGTGATTTATCTAAACAAAAAGAGGAACTTTTAATTGATGGTTTTGTTTTTAAAGAGAATGTAGAATTTGGAAAAAAAATTGATGAAGTATATATAAAAAAAATAGAATTATATGACCAAATTAATAAATTATTAGAAAAATATGATATTAAAGGTAACATAACAAAGGTTAATTTTTCAAATTCCTTGACAATAATTTACTTAGATGATAAACTTAAAATAATCTTTGCAAATGATTCAAACTTAGAATATAAAGTATCATTTTTAAAAAGTATTATACAAAAGAATGGCGGAATAATAGAAGGAACTATAGATATGAGTATAGAAAATGCCATTTATTCTAAATATGATTAAGGAGAGATCTTGTTTTGGAAGAAGAGACTAAAAAAAAGAAAAATAATAAATTAAAAATTTTTATAGAAAAAAATTCTGTTCCGGCTTATACTTCTATTGGAATTGCTGTTTTCTTTCTTGCAGTTATGATTACAGCTCAGATAACAACAATGAGTAAATCAGAAGAAGTATTAAAAGGAAAAAGAGAAGATGAATTGGCTGACTCATTAGTTACACTTCAAAGAGATTATGATGAGCTAAAAGCAAAATATGATGAAAGCCAAGAAATTGTTGAAGAGTATCAAACAAATGCATCTTCAAATGATAGTTTAATTGCATCTATGAAAAATCAAATAACAACACTTGGATTACTAGCTGGAACTACAGATGTACAAGGAGAAGGAATTATAATTACATTGCTTGATGGTAGTAGCTCAGATATGCTTGTTCATGATAGCGATGTTCTTACAGTAGTAAATGAATTAAGAGTTGCAGGAGCTGAGGCAATAAGTGTTAATAATCAAAGAATAATTACAACTTCTGCAATTAGATGTGTGGGTTCTGTTATTCAAGTAAATTATCAAAAAGTAGCAGCACCATTTGAAATAAAAGCGATAGGAAATGCACAATATTTGGAAAGTGCCTTAACAATAAAAAATGGTGTGGTAGATGTTCTAAAAAGTTATGGATTAAAAGTTACATTAACTAGAGAGAGTAATATTAATATTCCTAAATATGAAGGAGCATTATCATTCAAATTTGCAAAGCAAGAGGAGAATAATCAATGATTGGAGTTTTAATTTTAGTAATATTTGTTATTTGTGGAATATTATTAGGACAAAATATAATTATTCCATATTCAAGTTATCAGTATGTAGCAGTAGCAATACTTGCATGTCTTGATTCTGTATTTGGAGCATTAGCAGCAAGTACAGGTAAAAATTTTAAAATGAAAATATTTTTATCTGGATTTTTCTTTAATGCAATTTTTTCAATGTTTTTAGTATATTTAGGAGAAATATTAAATGTTGAAATATATCTAGCTGCTATAATTGTATTTGGTGGAAGAATACTTAATAATTTCTCTATTATTCGTAGAGATGTTATGGATAAAGCACAAGCCAAAAGAAGATATTTAAAAAAGAAAAGAGTTTCTTCAAATACAGCTATTAGAACAGATATAGAAGCTGAAGAAAGAGCAAGAGAAAATATATAGGAGTAAAATATTATGAAATTGAAAGAAATCAGAGCAGAAGCTAGAGATTGTTTATATAGTAAATGGCCTAAATTTATTGGAATGAATTTATTAGTTTTAGCTATTACTTTAATAGCTATGATAATCTGTTTTATACCAATGTTTATTGGTGTGTCTTCAGCTATATCACAATCAATTTCAGGTAGTGAACTATCTGCTGAGAGTGCTATAGGGATGTTAGGGTCAATTGGAATAACATATATATTATTCATTATTCTAATTGTATTTTTAGTACCACTAGGTTATTCACTTTTAGAAAATGTGGTTAAATTAAAAAGAGATGATACTACAAAATGTACAGAATTTATAAAAAACATTTTTAAAAATTTTGGTAGAGCATGGAAAATCGGGTTATGGATGATGGTAAAAATATTAGTATTATATTTAATATTTATAGTTATTATGATAGTAACTATGATATTAACAGCAATAGCAGCTGCATTAGAATTAACAATACTAACTGTTATAATAGCAATATTTTTATTTATTGTGTTAATAGCTTTTGAAGTATTATTTATTGCTAAAGTATTATCTATAATATTATCTCAGTATATTGGTATAGATAATCCAGATTATACAGGTAAGCAATGTGTAGATAAATCAGTTGAATTGATGAAAGGATATAGATTAAAATACATTGGTTTAACTCTTTCATTTTTAGGATGGATAATTTTATCATATTTAACATTTGGAATGGGATTTGTATTCTTAATACCATATATGCAAGTTTCATATGTATATTTTTATGAGAAAATTTTAGAAGAAAAAAGTGAAATAAAATAAAATATTTAATATAATATTATAAGATAAAGGATATGTCGAGAGATATATCCTTTTTTTTGTTTTAAAAGTTGTATGAATATTGAGTTTTACATAAAAGTGTGATAGAATGTATAAGAAAATTTTATATAAAGATTTAAATTATAATTAAAAGAAATGAATATTTAATAAGAAACAAAGGAGGAAAAGGTATGAAAAGTAGAAAACGGAAATTTATTGTTAAAAATATTTATAGCATTAGGATTTTTTTTAGTATTAATACTTTTATCTATAAAATGTTTAGCAAATAGTAAAGCAAGTAACTTATTAGTAGAAGAAGGTATAGTAGATAAATTAGCAACATACTTTTGTTATGGATTGCTAATTTCATTTGCATTATTTCTTGCAATTACTCCAATTCTTTTTACTATTTTTAATATTATGAATATTCTAGAGATAGATAAAAAGAGAGAAAATGAAAAGTAAGATTATTTTTAATCTTACTTTTATCATTTCTACATAATAAAATGAAAATATATATTGAAATTTACATAAAAATGTGCTAGAATATAAGAGTAACTTTTATAACGACTATCTAAAATTTAATTAAAAAAGGAGGTAAATTTTTAAGTAAAAAATTTAAAAAAGGGAGGTAAAGAGATGAAAAAAAGAAAATGGAAAGTTCGGTATATTAAAATTGTTTATCGCAATAATATGCTTTTCAATTATATTTTCAGTAAATACAATAAGTTTTGCAAAAATGAGTTTTGTAAGAGAAACAATTGAAGTTGAAGAACAAACACCAGAATTTTACGTTAATGACTTTGCAAATCTTTTTACAGAAGAGCAAAAACAAGAAATAATATCAAAAGCTGTAGAATTAAGTGAAACATATAATGGAATACAAGTTGTAGTTTCTACGGTAGAATCAATAAAAGGAAATGAAATAGAAGAGTATGCATATTCTATGTATAATCAATATGGAATAGGAAAAGACTCTATGGGAATTTTAATACTTTTATCTACAACAGATAGAGATGTTAGAATTGAAACAGGATATCATATGCAAAAATATATTACTGATTCTATGTCAGGCAGAATACTAGATAAATATGGGATGGAATATTTCAAATCAGATGAATTTGCACAAGGACTTATTTCAGTTCAATCAGCAATGATAAATGAGATTAAAGAAATAGTACCAGCTGATTGGGAAACAATTGAAAAAAATAATACATCAGATGATAGTGGACTAATGTTTGGATTTTTTATATTTATATTTAGTGTAGCTATTATTATAATCGTTTATCTTACAGTTGATTTAAATGAGATAAAAACATTTTTTTGTGTAATTTTTAAAAGACCTAAAAAACCAAAAAAGAAAAGTAAGTTAGAGTTAAAGCTTGAAGAACGAGATAATGAGTGGCAAGAAAAGTTAAATCAAAAACAAGAGGAATTTAGTAATAGCAAAAGGAAGTTAGAAAACACTATAAAAGATAAAGATAGAAATATATCTAGAATGGAAAATACTAATTCATATTTAGAAAATAAGATATCTGAATTTGAAGAAAAATTTGAAAGAATTAAAAGACTTCATCCAAATATAGAAAAAGAGATACAAAAACAGATTGATGATGAAAATATGCAAAAAGCATTAAAATGGGATGAATCTGTAAGATTAGAATCACAACTTAAAGCTAATAAAAATAATATTAATTCTTTAAAAAAAGTTATAGACTCATATAACAATTTACCAAATGAACAAAAATGTTTTGTAAAGACGGATATTGAAGATGTTAAAAATAAATATATGCAGTCAATAGTCTTAAAGGATATGGCAATTGCAACTCCAGTAGGTGCATTGATACTTGCTTGTTGTAACAAATTTAAAAATGGAAATCATTCTAACTATAGCGAAATTGCCGAAGCATATGAAAAATATAGTAACTTAACAGAAACTCAAAAGAATCTTACACCAAATAAAGAATTGGTTAGTAAATTTATCGCTTTATACAAAAGTGCAAGCGAAGATAATAATAATTATAATAAAGCTAAAGAGGCAGAAAAAACTGTTAGAGATATTCTTGAAAGAGTTAGAACACCAGACAGAGATGATGTTACTAGATTAAGAAAAGCCAAAAGATGTTATAACGATTTATCTACTGCACAAAAAGAATATTTTCCACAAGAACTTTATGAAGAAGTGAAAAAGAAATTACGTAAGGCAGAAGAAGATGATGATGAATATCAGAGAAGAAAAAGAGAAGAAGAGGAAGAAAGAAGATACAGTTCATCAGATGACGATTCATCTAACCATTTTTCACGGATTCGGAGGAAGTTCTGGAGGAGGTGGTGCAAGTAGACATTTCTAAAATCTAGACTAGGAGGAATAGTTAAGTGTGAAGAATTATTTGAAGTATGTTAGTATTATTTTAGTACTTATTCTTTGTTTATTAGTATTAACTGGTTGTAGTATAGGAAAAGAAGATAATTTACAAATTCCAGAAGTTTTAGAAGACACTTATGTATATGATCAAGGAAATTTTATAGATGACAATATAGAAAAAGACACAAATAAATTCTTAGATGAACTTGAGGAAAAAACTCAAATAGAATTTGCAGTTATTACAATTGATAGTTTAAACGATATGACTATTGAACAGTATGCAAATAAACTAGCTAATACTTTAGGAATAGGTAAAGAAAAAGAAGATAATGGAATATTATTATTAATCTCTAAAACAGATAATAAAGTTCGACTAGAAATTGGGAATGGATTACAAGGTATTATAACAGACTCTATTTCAGGAAGAATTTTGGATCAGTATTTTGTACCATTAAGAGAAGAAGATAACTACAATCAAGCAGTATATGATACAGTTCAAGCTACAATAAATGTTATAAAAACATCAGGAGAATATGACTTTGAAATAGAAAATCTAGATGATGAAAAACAAGTACAAGAAATTACTGAAACTGAAATTATAGTTTTTATAATTATTATACTTGCATTAATAATATTAGAATTTGTAACTGGTTATATCTGGGGAGATGGTTTTGGAGATGGAATGGTATTTTTAATACTATCTTCAATGGGCTCTAGTAGTTCTAGTGGAAGCGGCCACTTTGGTGGTGGAAGTTTTGGAGGACGGAGGAGCCTCAAGATAAAAAATTATTAATTAGGAGGAATTTTATATGAAGAAATCTATAGGTATTGTAATTGGTGTTATTTTATTAATTATTTTAGTTGCGGTAAGCTTTTTTAGTGGAAAGTATAATTCTTTTGTAAAAGCTTATGCAAAACATGAAGAGACAGTATATGCAGACATTGCAAACGCAAGAGCTGCACTTAATGATAGTATTCAAACAGGAGATCCACAAGCAATAAGTGAAGCAGATAATAATTTAACAAATGCAGTAAATAAATTACTAGTTATTGTAGAAAATTATCCTGAGCTTAAAGCGGGAGAACAATATACATCTCTTATGGATCAAATAGAAGGATCTGTAAATAGAATTTCTATTGCAAGAGAAAAATATAACTCAGCTGTTAGCGAATATAATAGAAAGATACGTAGATTCCCAGAAAGAATTTATGCAAGTATCTTTGGATTTGAAAAATACGATACTTTTAAAGCAGTAGAAGGTGCAGGTGCAACTAATATAGTAAATTTTGATTAATTGAATATAAAGCAAGATTAAATTTTTAATCTTGCTTTTTCTTATCATATCTATAAAGTACTTCTCATATACTTTACTGAGGTTGATAAAATGAAATTAATAAAAAATTATTTAATTGGAATTTCTTCTTTTATTATATTAGTAATACTACTTTTATTTATAGTATCAGTAGTTTTTGCTTATACTAAAATAGAAGATAGATTTATAGATTCAGGAATTTTTCTATCCATGGCAATTTCTGCATTTTTTTCTTCTTTTATTCTTTGCAAAATGATTAAGAAAAAAGGTTTAATTCATGGAGTATTAATAAATATAATAGCTGTTCTAATTTTATTTATTGTATCAAGTATTTTAAATGGTGGAGTTACAATTACTAATACACTTGGAATCTATTTAGCTATTTGTTCATTAAGTGGAATTGTTGGAGGAATACTTGGTGTAAATGTCTAAATTATCTAAAAATAAAAAAATTATTATTGCTATATGCAGTATATTAGTTATAATTGTTTTTGCAGTTACTTTTATTATTAGTAATTCTAAAGAAGCTGTTACTTGTTCAAAATCAAATACTCAATACATATTAGGTGGAGAAGCCGTTGGAATAAAGCTTTTAGCAAGTGGAGTACTAGTAATGGGAAATGATAGACTTGATACAGATTTAAAAGTTGGAGATATAATTTTAGAAGTAAATGGATGTAAAATAGAGACTAATGCAGAGCTTGAAGAATATGCAAGTTTGGGTCAAAAACTAAATTTAACAGTTCAAAGAAATGATAAAACACTTAATATAGATATTGATCCAAGACTTAGTCAAAATTCTGGAGATTATAAACTTGGACTTTGGGTAAAAGACAGTAGTGCAGGTGTTGGAACAGTTACTTTTTATGAAAAAGATACTTTTAAATTTGCTGCTTTAGGTCATGCAATAACAGAGACTTCTAATCAAAATATATTACCAATAACAACAGGAGGAATTACAAAAACTGAAATATATATGATAAAAAAAGGAATATCAAAAGTACCTGGAGAATTAAAAGGTACACTTACAAATGATACATTAGGGCAAATTTATACTAATACACAAAATGGAATATTTGGATATATCGAAGATAAAGATGAATTTGAAGGAAAAGATATAATAGAAATAAGTACCAAAGAGGACATAGAGACTAAAGAGGCATATATATATGTTACTTTAGATGATAATGTGAAAAAGAAATATAAAATAGAAATTGAAAAAGTATACTTGAATTCAACAGATAATAAAAATATCGCAATAAGAATGGTAGATGAAGAACTAATTGCAAAAACAGGAGGAATAGTTCAAGGAATGAGTGGAGCACCAATAGTGCAAAATGGAAAATTAATTGGTTGTGTAACACATGTATTATTAGATGATCCATTACGTGGATATGGTGCATTTATTGAGAATATGATAAAAGATATGGAAAATATATAGTGGCAACATTTATTCTAAAAATTAATTATTAATTAATAAAATTAGGATAAAAGAAGAAGGAAATCAACTGGTAACAAATTGTAACCAACTGAAAATGAAAGTAACTGTACAATAATATCGTACAACTGGGATAGTATAATTTAAGAAAATGATATAAAAAATGTTAAATGACTAAAATATTATTATATTCTTGTTTTGTAAATTATATTGTGATATAATTAAGTCGCAAAATAAGGAGAGAGATAATATGAGCAAAAAAAATACTAAATCAAAAAATCCTAAATTAGCCAAAAGAATTTTAATTGCTATAGCTGTTGTAGCTGTAATTATAGTTGTTGCAATTATTATAGGTGTAGTTTCAAATAATAAAAAAGATGATACAAAAGTATCAAATGTTTCAGGAAGTTTAAATACTGAGACTTGGTTAAATGTAAATCAAGATTTAACTTTGAAAAGTGGAGAAGACAATATTACATTAAAAATTAACTCAGATTTAAAATACCAAGAAGGAACTGAATATGAAGTTCCATATAGTTTAACTATAAATGATATAGAATATACAGGAACATATACATTTGCAACTGGATATTCTATTCATAGTGAACCAAATAATATTCCATATAGTGTAAATTTTATTGGAATAGAAGAAGGAACTATAGGAGTTATGGTATCAAAAAATAACTAAAAAATAGGTGGGTTTTATACCTACCTATTATTTTTTTCTTGTTATAATATGTAATCTTTGGTATAATCTATAATGAAGGAGTTATTGTATATGAAAAGAAAATTTGTAACAAATACATACTTAAGAGGTGTAGATAAATATATGCTAATGCAATTTGAAGATGATACTTTGGATTGTTATTGTGTAATAAAAAAAGTAAATAGTATAGATAAACCATATATATCAACACACACTGGAAAGGGAATATGTCTTTTAAAAGAGGGATATTATATGATAGAATATTTACCTAGAAATGAGAAGTATGGAGTAAGAGTATTTTTAGATGATAATAAAAATACAGTATCATATTATATTGATATAATAAATGGAATAGGAATAGATTATGAAAAGGGATTATACTATGATGATTTATTTTTAGATATAACAATAGATAAAGTTAATGGAGATATAATTAATGTTTGGGATGAGGATGAACTTCAAAAAGCTTTAGATGAAAAAGATATAACTAAAGAGCAATATGATATGGCATATATTGTTTTAAAAGATGTATTAAATCAGATAGCAAATAACTCAAATAAATATATAAATAATAATCATAAGATATTTATAGAAGAAAATTTCAAATAAATTGTAATTAATAAAAGTGGAATTATATAATTCCACTTTTATTTTATCTAATATATTGAAATTTATATAACTATATAATATAATAGCCTCGAAAAATAGGGGTGGTTAATGTGCTAAGAATTGCAAATAGAGAAGATATAGATGCAGTATATAAATTAAATACAGAATTATTTATTGTATTAAATGGATTAAAAGGAGATGTATATAATCCAGTAGCTTTCCCAAAAATATTTATATCATCAATGATTAACTCACTAAATTCAGATTACATTTTAATAGAAGATGATGATAAATTAGTTGGATATGCTTTAATTGAAGAACGTGAATCACCATATAAACAATATGATGCTTTTGTTGAAGATCATTATGCGTTTATATATGAATTAATTGTACTTCCAGAATATCGAGCAAAAGGATATGGTAGAAAGCTTATGGATGAAGCGCAAGAATGGGCTAAACTTAGAAACTTAACTAGCATTGAGCTTAATGTTCTTAGTAATAATCATAGTGCTAGAGCTTTTTATGAAAGAAATGGATTTGATGAATACCAAGTTAAATTAAGAAAAGAAATATAAATATAAGAAAATTAGTAATCAAATAGCATTTGACAAATCATATATCTTATGCTATAATTCAAACTATGAATACATAAAACCTAAGATAAAGCAAAGTAGGTATTAGATAATATATTTAAAGAGAATGTATGTCATCGGCTGGAAGCATACTAATATACTGATACTGAAATTTCACTTTGGAGGTCTTGTTTTGAACAGTAAAATAATTAGGAACAAGCGGGTATGCCCGTAATAGCTTTTGAGAGCATTCAAAAAATTGAATGAATTTAGGTGGTAACGCGGAATTTAAAGTCATTTCGTCCTATGTTAGTAGGATGGAGTGACTTTTTTTATTGTAAGGAGGAAAATTTTGATGGAAGAAAAAATATCACTTTTAAAAGAGCAAGTAGCAGAAAAAATGGCAAAAATTAAAAGTACTGCAGATGTTGAAAATATTCGTGTAGAATATTTAGGAAAAAAAGGAGAAGTAATTGAGATTTTAAAAAATCTTAAGAATGTTGAAGCTTCAAAAAGAAAAGAAGTTGGAGAAAAAGCAAATAAGTTAAGAGTTGAAATTGAAAAATTAATAGAAACTAAAAAAGAGGAATTAAAAGAAAAAGAATATGAAGATAAAATTAAAAACTCTGAGAAAATAGATTTAACAGAGCCTGTTGAAGATAAAGTAGGTTCTCTACATCCAATTACAATTGTACAAAGAGAACTTGAAGAAATATTTTCTAGTATGGGATTTACAGTTGAAGATGGAAATGAAGTTGAAACTGAATATAATAACTTTGAAGCAGTAAATGTACCCAAATATCATCCAGCAAGGGATATGCAAGATACATTTTGGCTAGAAAATGGTGAACTTTTAAAAACTCAAACTTCAGCTGCACAAAATAAAATAATGTTAAAATATGGCGCACCTCTTAAAGCAATATTTCCTGGAAGATGTTTTAGAAATGAAGCATTAGATGCGTCTCATGAAAATACATTCTTCCAAATGGAAGGTATGATGATAGATAAAAATGTTTCTATATCTAACTTAATATATTTCATGAAAACATTACTTTCTGAAATATTTAAAAAGGATGTAGAAGTTAGACTTAGACCTGGATTCTTCCCATTTGTTGAACCTGGTTTTGAACTAGATATTAAATGTCCTTACTGTGATGGTGTTGGATGTAAAGTATGTAAAAATGGTAGTTGGATTGAATTATGTCCATGTGGTATGATACATCCAAATGTTTTAAGAATGGGTGGAATTGATCCTGAGGAATATTCTGGATTTGCATTTGGTCTTGGACTTAGTCGTCTTGCAATGATGAAATACAATATAAATGATTTACGTGCTTTAAACTCTTGTGATGTAAGAGTATTAAAACAAATGAATATTAAGTAGGAGGAAAGTTAGATGTATATATCAATAAATTGGATAAAAGATTTTGTAGACCTAGATGGAATAGACGTAGAAAATCTAATATATAAATTTACAATGTCAACTGCAGAAGTTGAAGGAATTACTAAACATGGTCAAGATGTAAATGGAGTTATTGTAGCAAAAATTTTAAGTGTTGAAAATGTTGAAAACTCTAAAAAACTACATAAATTAATGGTAGATACAGGTAGTGAAAAACTACAAGTAATTTGTGGAGCACCAAATGTAAGAGAAGGAGCAAAAGTAGCTTTTGCTCAAGTGGGAAGTACTGTTGGTGGTCAAAAAATAGGTCAAGCAACTTTAGCAGGTGAAACAAGTTATGGAATGTGTTTATCTGAAAAAGAACTTGGAATTAGTGATGATCATTCTGGAATTATAATTTTAGATGATGATACAAAACTTGGAGAAGATATCAAAAATATTATTCCAGTAGATGATATTATCTATGAAGTAGATAATAAATCACTAACAAATAGACCAGATTTATGGGGACATTATGGTATTGCAAGAGAAATTGCAGCAATAACTGGCAGAAAATTAAAACCATTAGATGTTGAAAATCTTGAATTATATAGAGATTTAGAAAAACTAGAAATTGGTGTTGAATGCCAAGATGAGAAACAATTATGTTTAAGATATAGTGCATTAAGAGTAGAAAATGTTACTAAAAAACAAGCTTCTTGGAAAATGAAAGTAAGATTATATTACTGTGGAATGAGAAGTATAAATTTACTTGCAGATATGACAAACTATATTATGCTTGAACTTGGTCAACCAATGCATGCTTTTGATAATAGAATAGTATCCAGAGTAGAAGTTAAAACATTAAAAGAAGATAGTGAATTTACAACACTTGATGGTCAAAAAAGAAAACTAGATAAAGGTACTTTAATGATACATAATGATAAAGAGCCTGTTGCTATTGCTGGTGTAATGGGTGGACTTGCAAGTGAAATTGAAGATGATACAACAACATTATTTCTTGAATCAGCAAACTTTGATGCTGTTGCAATTCGTAAAACTGCAAGTAAAATAGATTTAAGAACAGATGCTGCAGCTCGTTATGAAAAAACTTTAGATCCAGAACTTACAGAACTTGCTATTGCTAGATTTGTTAAAGTATTAAAAGATGAAGATAAAGATATAAAAGTTACATCATCATTTTCAGATGTATATATTGAAAAATATCCACATATTACGATTGAAATAGATAAACCATATATTGATAGAGCAATAGGAAAAGTTTTATCAATGGAAGAAGTAACAACTACATTAAAAAATCTAGAATATGATATTGATGTTAAAGGAGATAACATTACAATAGAAGTTCCAACTTTTAGAGCAACTAAAGATGTATCTCAAAAAGCAGATATAATAGAAGAAATTGCAAGAATTCATGGTTATGATAATATAGAACCAAAAACAAATTTATGGGCTATTACTCCTGTTGCAAAAGATGCGACAAGAGAATTAGAATATTCAGCAAAAGAGTTATTAGCTTCAAAATATGGAATGAATGAAATTCATAGTTATGTATGGTACAATACAGAAATGAATCAAGAACTTGGTATCAAAGTAAAAGATAATTTAAAAATTGTTAACGGAATAGTAAGATTAGATAATACGTTAAGAAGAGAAATGGCTCCAACAATGCTTTATGCAGTGAATAAAAACTTAAAATACATGCCAGAATGTAGAGTATTTGAAGTTGGTAGAACATTTAATTATAATTTTGATGGAAAAAATGCAGATGAATATAAAGTATTAGGTATTGCAGTGGCAAGTACTAAAAATAGAGAAAAAGAACTTGCATTTGAAACTAAATCTATGATTGATAGTATAATTAAAATAAATAAGAACTTAGATGTAGAATATAGAAATATAGAGTTAGTTCAAAATAATTGGATGCATCCTGTAAATAGTTTTGAAATTGTTGTAAATAACCAATCACTTGGATATATATCAGTTGTTCATCCAAAGATTAAAGATGCAATAAATTCGAAAGCTTCAATTGTAGTTGCAGAACTTAGAATTGATACTTTAGGAGAAATTACTAAAAATGAAATTAATTATAAAGAGATATCAAAATATCAAACAGTTACTTTCGATTTATCTTTAATTGTAAATAAAGATACAAAATATTCTGAAATAGAAAAAGTAATTAAAGAAGCAAAAATGAATTATTTAATGGATTATTCATTAGTAGACATTTATGAAAGTGCAGAAAAATTACTAGGAAAGAAAACAGTTACAATTAGATTTACAATTGGTTCTTATACAGATACTTTAACAAAAGAACAAATTGATGAAGAAAGAGAATTAATACTTACATCATTAAATAATAATGATATGTATATAAATGAATAATAAAAACAATTAAAGGTTAGAGAAATTTTCTCTAACCTTTTTATATTAATTCTAATTTATTAAACATATTTGTAATACTATTAATAAAATAATCTTTTGGAGTCTTTTTTAGTATATCTTTTTCTAATACAAAATCTTCACTGTAAAGTATTTCATCATCAATACTTACAGTATATGTGCCAAGGTATGTTCCTTTTTCCATAGGAGCTTCTATATTTTTTATAAAATTTTGTGATACATAAATTTTAGAATATTCTTCTTCTGTTAGTGCTTCATATTTTTCTTTTGAATATGATTTTATATATCTTTCTTCTTTTCCTTTAATTATTGGTATGTCTATATATACATTTAAAAAACTAGATATATCATAAAATTTGTATTTAGAAAAAGTGTCTTCTAATATAGCCTGTGTATCATTAAATCTAATTTGTGAAGTATCACTACCTAATACAACTGAAATTAAATTGAGATTATTATCACTTGCAGAGGCAGCTAAGCATCTATTAGCACCATTGGTAAAACCAGTTTTCATACCAGTAGCCTTAGGGTAAGTCCTTAAAAGTGCATTTGTATTACGTAGATTTACAGTTCTATCACTAAATTTAACAGTTGCTTGTGGTGTTGAAACAACATCTTTTATTACATCATAACTTTTAGCATATCTTGCAATTAAAGCCATTTCGTAAGCTGTTGTATAATGATTTTCTGTATCAAGACCATGAGGATTTGCAAAACTTGTATTTTTAAGACCTAGTTCATTTGCTTTTTTATTCATAAGTTTAGCAAAATTTTCAATATTTCCACCAACATGATATCCAATAGCTAGTGCACAATCATTTCCAGATGGAAGAAGCATACCCATAAGTAAATCTTTTGCATTTACTTCATCATTAGGTTTTACACCAGCTGTTGAGCCTCCAATATAGCAAGCTTCTTTGGCTATAGAAATTGTTTCATTCATATCACAATTTTCTACTAGTAATATTGCAGTCATAAGTTTAGTTAAAGAGGCCATTCTTCTTTGCTCATTAGCATTTTTGTTATATAGAATTCTACCAGTCTCTTCACAAATTACAACTGCAGCAGGAGAAGAAATTTCTATAGCTAAAGTACTAGAAAACGAAAAAAATATAAATATATTTATAACTATTATTTTAAAATATTTGTTCATAATTTTACCTCGTAACATTATATTTGAAAAAATTTAAAAGTATTCATTATATAATGAAAAAATAGTATAACTAGTAATTGCTATATTTTTGCATTTAATATATAATTTTATTTAAAGAGGTGATAACCTTGAAGAAAAATATAAATATAATAAAAAGATATACTGAGGCTATAGTATATAGTATATCGTTAATAGTTGTTATATCATTGTGTCTTGCAAATAATATATATATTACTATGTTACCAATAGCATTTGTTAGTGGTATAGTTGGTCAAATTTTATTTGGGAAAAGAATAATGACAAGTTTTTTTGCTGGGATTTTAAGTATTGTATTACTACAGATAAAAGTACCTGCTCAATTGATTAATAATTTAATTGTAACTTTTGAAATTGTGTCTTTAATTTTAATTGGAGAATGTTTTGGATGGGCTGTAAAAAGACTATATAGATTAATTAGAAATAAAAAAAGAATAACAAAAAAAATAAAAAGGGAAAGAATAAAATGTAGTATTATATGTATGATTTCACTAATTGTAGGATTATTATTAAGTAGTATTTTTAATGGAAATTATTATACATATTTTAAATCTAAGCAAGAATTAAAAAATTATTTTATACAAGAATATCATTCGGGTAGTAGATTTAAAATTGTATCTTCAAAATATGAGTTTTCAAATAGCCCTAAATTTGTTTTTTATACACAAGATACATTATCTAATGGAGTAACAGGAAAATTTAGTGTTTATTTATTGGATAAATATAGTGTTCAAGATGATTATCAAGAGCAATTAATAAATAAGGTATCAAATGAATTAAATGAAAATATAAAAAGTGAGTATAATTCAGATGATATAGATGTATTTGTATTAAATTCAGATGCAAATGAATTAATAATTTCTTTTACTAAGAAAATTGAAAATATAACTATACATGAAATTGAAGAGTATTCAAAAGAAATAGCAGAATGTTTAAAGAGAATAGAAAATGTGGACAAGTTCGATGAAATTGGACAAATAAAAATTGTTTTAGAGTCTAAGAATAATTCAAAAGAAAATTTAGCCTCATATATTTTTATGAAAGGATATAAAGAAATGCTTGAAAGTAGTGAAGTTGAGCCATATCAATATATAATGGGAGCATTAAATATTATATATTTTAATTAGTAATTTGGAGGAAAAATGCAAAGAGGAGTAATAAAAAAGAGAAAGCTTTCTATTTTTACATACTTTATTATATTTGTATTTATTGTTGGATTAACAGTTCTTACAGTTAAAGAATTAGATATATCATCTGGATTAGAAGAAATATTATATCAAAAAGATGTTATAAGTAATGTTGAACAGGAAAATAAGTACTATATAAATAAAATAAAGAAGGAATATGGAATAATTATTGGTTATGGAGAAGATGAAAAAAGTTTTTTATCTTCTGTAAATGCTAATATTCAATATGATGTAAATATAGTAAATAATAATATAAAAATTATATATAATGCACTAAAAAAATATCCATCTGATGTATTTAATATTTTTAAAGAAGAAAAGTATAGCTTATATATATTACTAGTATCTGAGTTTAATGATAATAATTTAGCATTAGCATCTAAAAATACATTAAACCAATATAGAATATTTTTAAGCAATAATGAAAATTTTGAAAGATCATTACATCATGAATTTTTTCATGTTTTAGAATATTATATGTCAGACAAAGTAAAGTATTTGTATTATGCATGGAATTCATATAACCCTACTAATTTTAACTATGAGCAAAATATATCTAAACTTACGGATGAATATGTGTATAATAAATATGTAACTGAAGAGAAAAATAGTAATTCATATTTTTTAACTAAGTATTCTAAAGTATCTTCAAAAGAAGATAGGGCAGAAATATTTGCAGAGATTATGATGTTAAATAAAAAAGAAGGATATTTAAAAAGAGGAACAAATATTAGTAAAAAAATCAATTATTTAATTAATGAGATAAGAGAGAATATTTCTATATCTGATTTCCATTTTTCTACATATTTCAATTAGTGGTATTAAAGTATCCAAACTTTACATATAACAATAATCATGGTATAATAAATACACAAAAAAAGAAGGAGTGTACAAATGAAAAAAATTAGATTTTTATTCATAACACTAGCTATAATGATTTCTTTAAATATAGCGATTCCTACTATTTATGCCGAAGGTGAGACAGAGAATAGTAATGATAAAATAATTAGTGAAAATAAAGAAAAAGAAGAGATTTTAAATTTAATAGACGCATATTTAGAAGAAATAACAGAAAAAATAAATTTAATGGATAAAAAAATAGCAAATACTAAAGAGCAAAAAGAATTTGAATATTATCCTGCAATTAGATTAAATATTGATACTCCAATGTTTGGTTTAACTTCTGTTGTTGAAAATAAATTAAGAGTAAAAAGAGATATATCAACAGCTGATGTTGCATCACAATATTCAATTAGAAATATAATAGAAAATAAAAAGATAAGATTGCCAGATTCATATCTAGCATCTATAGTGATGACAACCAAAGAATTTGATATAGATTCTTCTATGACATTACCACAAGCTAAAGTTACGCTTGCTAAATGTATTCAATATTTATCTCAAGTAAATAGTGTTGATGATTATATTAATACTCAAACAAATAATATATTTAGAGATTATATTAGTAATGATAAAAAGTCTAATATAAAAGATGTCAGAGATAGAGTAAGAAAGGTTTCTAATGAACTTGTAAGTATTTCAGATAAAATTAGAATGCTTTCATTTTTAGGTATAGACGTAAAAGAATATAATGCTAAATATTTGGAATTATCTAAAGAATTGTATAATATAAAAAATAGTTCTAAAAATACACTTATTCTTGATTCAGACTTAAATACGTTAACTAGAAATTCGTTGACAAATGAATCCAATGTAATAGACTTAGATTCTAATGTAACAAGTTTATATGAAACAACATTAGAAAATATTGATTATGAATTATTACTAGAAAATATAGTAAAAAATTATGAGTCTAAAATAGCTACAATTAATTCATATATAGAAGGATCAAAGAAAGTAACAAAAAAAGTTGTTGATGAAAAAGAAGAAAAAGTTACTACAGTAAATTATGAAGTTACATCAGTTGCAACATTAGATTATATGAAAGCAGTATTAGAAGATGTTAATAAAGAAATAGAACAACTTAAAAAAGATTCTTTATCTAAAGAAAATGAAAATAAAATAGAAGATGAAGAAGATAAAAAAGAAGAAAAAACAAAAGAACAATTACAACAAGAAAAAAACAAAAAAATAGAGGAAAACACTAAAAAAGTTAATAGTGTATATAATAAATATAAAGAAGTATTAAATAGAGAATATAAATTCTATACAGCAAATATTAACATGTTACTGAAAAATAGCAATGATAAAATATCAGCTGTTATAGCAGAGATAAATTCTGGAATAGATATAGATAATGATATATTTGCTTATACAAAATATATTTATATTGATTTACCAGAAAACTTAGAAAAATATATTGATGAAAATAATATTGATTCAATAATTGAACTTGAAAATTTAGTAAGTCTATTAAAGAAAGAGATAATAGATTTATCTACTAAAAACACAAATATAACAAAAATATATAATAAAATATTAGAAGAAGCATTAAAGAGTTAGTAGGGGATTTAATGAAAAAACAGTTTATAAACAAGAATGATATACAGATAAAAAATAGAGAAATAAATTTTAAATATGACATTATAGAAAAATATGAATGTGGAATAGAACTTAAAGGAACAGAAGTAAAGTCTATAAGAGATGGAATGTGTAACTTAAAAGATAGTTTTGCATTAATAAGAAATAATGAAATTATATTAAAAAATATGCATGTTAGTCCATATGAACATGGGAATATATATAATGTGAATCCAACAAGAGACAGAAGATTACTTGTACATAAAAAAGAAGTATTAAAAATACTAAACTATGTAAAACAAGGAGGATTTACACTTGTCCCATCAAAATTATATTCAAAGGGAAGATGGTTTAAAGTTGAACTTTGTATATGTAAAGGAAAGAAACTCTATGATAAAAGAGAAAGCTTAAAAGAAAAAGAAGCTAAAAAACAAATTAATGCATTTAAAAGCTAGTTTTTAACTAGCTTTTTTCTTATTTATTGAATTATACTATTAATTGTTATAGTAATAATATGTGAACATTTTGAAGGTATAAGTATACTAGTTGGAACACCTAGTAATATTTTACGTATGATAACACAATTTCCATTTTGAATTATAACGCTTACGGATACATTAGTTACACTAATTACATTTAAAAAATAATTGTTTTGTAATTCTATTGACGTATCCCTTGATGTTATTTGTTCATTTTTTTCTATAGAATTTTTATAACACTGAGTACAGTATGTATCGTTAATACTTAAATTTACATTCATTTTTTATCACCTCAATAGTCTAGGACAAGGGCATGTATTTCTATTTACACCAATTAATACAACAAAAGTTCCGTTATATAAGGGAAGATCAAATGTCCTATATTCATCATTGGGGATATTAAATTTTACTGTTTCAAGTAGGTCAAAATTATATAGTGAGATAGTTACACTATTAGTATTTTTAGATACTATATTTAGAACATATCCATAAGATAGTAAAATTTGTGCATCATTTTCTATATTGGTATAAACATTATCTGTTGTTAGTGAAATACCATTTTGACACTTTATTTGTCTAACAGCTAAGTTATAACATAAACTCTCCATATAATCACCTCTAGTAAGTTTAATATATTATATGATTATTTTCTAAAAATGTTAAAAAAAGAAAGTGCTGCTATTACAACACTTTCTTTTCGATTTTTGGAATATTAGTTCTAAATCTTATTTGTTTATCTTGTTTTACACCTACAACTCTAAGATTTACTGTATCTCCGACATTATAGCATTTATACATGTTATTTTCGTCAATATCAAATATTCCTGAGTATAAAGGATTAGATAGTACTTCAACAAAATATCCAGTGTTTTCTCTTAATTTTTGTGTTATCTTACATTTTAATATGTTTCCATATTTAACGTTTAAATCAACATTTTTATAAAGAGAAAGTCTAGATAATAAAAATCTGCCATCATCTTGTTTTTTATGTATAACACATTTTATTTTGTCTCCGATATTATATAAGTCTAATGGTTTATCTACTTTTGAAGAAGTAATTTGATTTGTATACATTTTACCAACAAGACCTTCATCGAACTCAAGATAAAGTGCATTATCTGATGCGGACATTATTGTTGCTGTAACTTCATCTCCTTTTTGATATTTTTCTATTCTTTTTGCCATATATGCTTTTCTAGATAACAATATATCATCCTTATTTTCTTTAATTACAGTAGCATTTATTGTACTACCAAGTAATTTATGTACGTCTTCATTTGTGTCCTTTGTTTGATATATTGAAATATCCTCTAGAGCGATATATGCTCTTTTGTCTTTTACTTGTGCAACTAAGCTGTTAGTTACAAAATCGTAACTAGTTATTTGAGCTTGCACCTCCTTGTCTTTTGTTAAAAGCATTTTTAATTTGCTTTTAAACAAAAATTCCATTTTTCATTCCTCCTAAATAACATATTTTGTCACATAAAAAAATATAACATACTAAGTTATATTTATCTCTGCATTTCATGTTCTATTTAATTATAACACAGATGACATAAAATGTCAATTATTATGTCAACAAATGTAAATTAATATTAATAATTAATAAGATAAAATATAATTGTTTTTTTTTACTTTTTTTGGTATAATACTTTCATGGAGGAAAGAAAGTATGTTTAAATCTGGATATATTACAGTAGTTGGAAAGCCAAATGCTGGAAAATCTACTTTAGTAAATAAATTAGTTGGGTTTAAAGTTGCAATAACAACTCCAAAGCCACAAACAACTAGATTTAATATTAAAGGAATAATAACTGACGAAAAATCTCAAATGATTTTAATAGATACACCAGGAGTTCATGTACCAAAAGACAAAATGGGCGAGTACATGATGAAAAATGTTGAAAGTGCAATTCAGTCTGTAGATGTAATTGTATACATGGTTGATGGTACAAGACCAACAATAGACAAAGCTAATGAAACTATTATGCAAAATATTGCGAGTAAAAAAAATAATGTTATATTATGTATTAACAAAATAGATAAAATTGAAAAAGGTAAAATACTAAAAATAATAACAATATATGATGAATATTTTAAATCTGTTGGAGGAGAATTTAAGGAAATTATTCCAATATCTGTATATAAACAAGATGGACTAGATATATTAAAAGAGTGTATTGAAAAGTACTTACCAGAAGGAGATTTAATATATGCAGAAGATGAAATTACAGATATAACAGAAAGAGAAATAATTGAAGAAATTATTCGTGAAAAAGCTTTAAATAATTTAGAAGAAGAAGTTCCACATGGAATAAAAGTTGAAGTAGAAAGATTTAAGAAAAGAAAAAATAGACAAAAACAAGCTGTATATGATATAGATGTAAATATAATATGTGAGAAGATGTCACATAAAGGTATTATAATTGGAAAAGATGGAGCAATGCTTAAAAAGATTGGTACACAATCAAGAATAGATATTGAAAATATGCTTGAAGATAAAGTTAATCTAAAATTGTGGGTTAAAGTTAGACAAGATTGGCAAGATAATGAAAATTATCTAGGAAATATAAAATCTAAAATATAATTGTATTCATGAAAAAAATTTACATATAATACTAGTATGAGGTGTTAATATGTATAAAAATTTTGCATGGAATCAATTTGTAAAAACTGGAAATATTGAAACATTTATGGAGTATAAAAAAATAGAAGCATTAAATAATGAAATAAATGAGAAAAAGGGTGAAATAATAAATGAAACTTATCAAAGTGAAGGGGATAGTAATAAGAGAAGTAACATATAAAGATAATGATAAAATTATAACAATACTAACAGATTCATTAGGGAAAGTTTCAGCAATAGCAAAAGGTGCTAAGAAAACAAATAGTCCTTTACTAGCAAGTTCACAATTTTTAGTATATAGTGAGTTTGTTCTTTATCAAAATACAGGTTATTTTTATATTAATTCAGCTTCTGTAATTAATACATTTTATAATTTAAGAGTTGATTTTGATAAGCTTCAAATAGTTTTTGATATAACAAAGCTTTTAAATTCAGTTACAGATGAAAATCAAGATTGTGAAAAAATATTACAATTATTTTTAAATACAATTTATGTTTTAGATAAAATGGATAAAGATAAAAAACTAATTGTAAATGCTTTTAAGATAAAGTTATTTGCATTACTTGGATTTGCTCCAAGACAAGATAAATGTACAAGTTGTTCTAAATCTTTACTTGAAGATAACGATGAATTTATATATTATGATTTTATAGATAATGTTTTCTTATGTGAAAATTGTAAGACAACAGTAGATAAAAAGAGAATAATTAGAATTTCAAAAGCTGCATATAATGCAATATTTTATGTTATAAGAATAGAAATAAAAAAGATTTTTTCTTTTGAGTTAAAAAGTTATACAGATTTTGAACTGTTTGGACAAGTATTTACTGATGCAATGCTTAGTGGATTATAATAGGAGGGGAAAAATGAAAAATAAAACTATAACAATTGTTTGTACTGTACTTATTATATGTGCAATAATTTGCTTTGGATATATAGCTATTAATTCTAAAGTTAAAGAGAGTAAAAAAGCAGAAGAAAAGCCAGAGGAAAATCTTCCTGTTAATGAAGAAGTAATTGAAAGGGAAGAAAGAGGACAAAATATTAATGTTAATAGTAGAATTGGTCTACAATTAAAAGAATTAGTAAAGTATTCAGAGATTTATTCAAGTGATATAACAAATGAGCTTGATAGAAATGGAATAAGTGACAAGGTTAAATTATTGTCTACTTTAGATAAAATATATAGAAAAGATGAATATAAACAATATTTACAATACTCTGAAGAGTACAACAATTCATATATTCTTCCAGAGAATATGAATACAGTTATATCTCAAACATTTACAGATTCATCTATTACAGAAAATCAAGTAGATGATATTCTATCTTTTGATGAAAATACAAATTCCTATGTTATAATTCCTAGAGGATTTGCAACAGGAAGTATTGGATATGTTTTAGAAATACCATATAAAGTAACTGAGTATTCTGATAGAGTTGAAATGCTTGCGTATAGAGTATATGTTACTAAAAATATAGCTATGGAGTCAATTGAAAGCTCTATTACTTTAAATTTATATTATGATAAAGCTAAATCTTCACTTGCATTTAACGAGTCACAAGATGTAGATTTTATAGAAACTGATGAAGTAGAATATGTAAAAGCTAAAATAGATGAAGGGACAATTAATTCAAACCTTCTAGAAACAGTTAAATATACATTTACACAAGTAGATTCACAATATAGAATAAGCAATTTTGAAAAACAAAAATAATAAAATAAGGTAGATTAAAAATCTGCCTTATTTTTTATGTAATATTTATGAATTTTATATGTAATATATAGGAAAAATATATGATGTAAACAATATTAATTATGGTAATTTATTCCATATTTTTGAGATTAATTATATAATAAAAGTGAAATATATACAAAAAATAAATATAAAGAGGTAAATTAATGAAAAAAATAGGAATATTTTTATTGATATTTTATACATGTGTGTGCATGTTTAGCATAAATAAAATAAAAGCTACAGAAGAATTGCCAGATAATGGCGCAATAATTACATCTTCTCAAGTTATACAAACCAAAACGGGAACAGGTCCATGGGATGATAATGATGAGCCAGGAAATGACTCAAGTGAAGATAATAATATTGTGCGTTCATTTGATCAAGTAACATGGACTATTGAAAATACAATGGCACTAAATAATACCACTTCAGATAGTTATACTGGGGGGAGAATATATATTAAAGCTACATTACCAGAAGATTGTATAGGGTTGATGCATTGGGATACTGATTCAATGACATGGACTGATGGAACACAACAAATTTTAGATAATGGGAGAACTTTTTTTGCGTATTATACTATGAGTAATAAAGATATAACAGTTCCTGGTAAACAAGCAATAAATATAGTATTGAAAGTAGATGGCGCTACAAATGGAAAAACAATATCTCCTGAGTTTAATTTATGGCTTAATGGTAATACATCAAATAATTATAAACAAATAAAATCAAATGAAATTATAGTATCTTCTAAGCCATCATATAATATAAAACTTGTAAGAAATGGTATTAAGAACGAAGTATCTATTAATCAAAATGGAAAAAAAATAAATGGAATAGTTTATGGATATTCAGCTTTAATACAATTATATAATAATGATTCATCTAAAGAATTAAAAGGAACTGAATATCCAAAAGGTGATATAAGTTTTGATATAGAAACACAATTATTAAAATATCCAAGAAATACAGGTGTAGAAGAAAATATAACTGGTAGTTCAACACCAATTTTATATAATTATAGTTTGAACGGTAATAATGATTCAAGGTTTTATTCTGATAGAACTTTAAGCTTATTTTCTGGAGGAGATGCAACATTTTCATATCCTGGCGGTAATAGGAAAAAATATGGTATAGCAAATTCATATGAATTATATAGTTACATATATAAAAGCGGAAATTTTAGCTGTGTACAAGATAATAATGTTATACATGTAAAAGTAAATGATTATGATTTTGATGGATTTTTTCCAAGTGGATATACTTGGAGTTCAGTAGACCGCTATCCCAAAAATGTAGGAAATTTTTCTAATTTTTTATTTCAAATATTTGTTCCTATAACAGATGAAAATACAGAAGATGATGCTACATATTATTTAACTGTAAATAATAATAATTTTTTAGCAACATCAAATAGTGGACAAAAAGTTAATAGTCAAGTAATTAAAACTGATGATGAATCAAGAGTAAATTTTTTTATTGAGAAAGGTGGCTCTTATTGGGTTGATTGTATTGTATATGATGAAAATTGTAAAAATAGAATTCACTCAACTTGGGGATCAGGTGATGCGTTTGCTTATAGAAATCAAATAATAAATTTAACATTAGCGTTAGTACAGCCTGCATCAAATTCACCTACTAGAAATTCAATTAGAGGAGCAAATGTTTTATTAAAATTTGATGATAAAGGTTATGAACCAGTAGAATTAAACGGAAAGAAATTTAGGTGTTCTGCTGATTTATTAGATTTTAATATTTTGTATGCTACTAAATTAGATGGTACTGGATGGAATGATATTGTAGAACAAAATAATGCTAAAATAGAAAATTTAGAATATTATAGTAGTTTAGAAGAAATAAAAAAACTTAATAAAATATGTGTAGGAGTTCTATTAGAAAGTAAATCTGGAGAATTTGCTATACCTCAAAATTATACTTCAAATTTTATAGATTATTTGTATTTCCCAATGAAAATAAAAAGAGATGCTGATATATCAGACACATACCAATTTACAAGTGATGTAAGGTTATTTAATAATGAAATAGATAGAAGTATAGAAAGTATGGCTATAGATAATAATAGTTATTCTAGTATACCAGTATATAGGCAAGCATATAACGATTATATAAAAACTGAGTATAATGAAAATGGGCAAATTGATTTAAAAACTCATTATCCAACATGTAAGAGTGGAAATAGTGTATTAGTTATTTCTGCTAAAACTACAATACAAAATGGTATAACTCAGATAATGCAAGATGGTTCTCAAAAAATAAATTACGATTTAGGAAGAAATGAATATATAGTAGAATATAAATTATCACCTAATTTAATTTCTGAATATAATGCAAATGATTTAAATAATATAAATTTAAAAATTTGTGATAAATTACCAAAAGAAATGGAATATATTGCAGGAAGCTCTAATTATGGTGAACCAGATGTGGTTACTAATGAAGATGGAACAAAGTTTCTAATTTGGAATATATATAATTGTAGTGTAAATAAAGTAGTTGAACCAATTGTATTTAAAGCACATATTAATGAAGAAACTCTAAATGGTACTCAATTAGAAACAATATGCACAATAGATTCTTATGGTATGGATAATAGAGAAATTGATAAATATAGAACTTCTAAAAAATCAATAAGAGTAACAAATCTATCATCACATAGATTATACAAAACAATAGATACACCAGTAATAGAAAAAAATGGAGAAATACATTTTACTTTATCATACAAGAATAATACAGATGAAACTATTCCAGATTTTCAATTGTTAGACATATTACCATATAATGGAGATAGTAGAGGTACAGAATTTAATGGTACTTATACATTAGATAGATTAGTTGTAACTCAAGAAGATGGAAATGGAAATAAACTATCAAATGATAATTTAGAAATATATTATACATATAATGAAAATGGAAGAAATGCTACATGTAAAGATGAAAACTTAGGTGTGGGATGGACTAGAACACTTAGTGAAAATGTAAAAAGAGATGCAACAGCAATAGCAGTAAAAGGCGAAGTTGGTGCCCAGGGAAAAGTTACAGTAGATGTATATTTAAAAACATCTGGCAATAAAGGTTTAGATAAGTATGTAAATAATGCTACAGCACAAGTATATAAAGCTACAGAAGAAATGACGACAAGTAATGTAGTATCTCAAGTAGTAGAAAGAAAAATAGAAGGAATAGCATGGGAAGACAAAAATTCAAATGGATTAAAAGATGAAGATGAAAAAATATTAAACGATATAGAATTAACATTAACAGATAGTTTAGGAAACCAAGTAACAGATATAAATGGAAATAAAATAAGTAGTGTAAGAACAGATGAAAAAGGATATTATAAATTTGAAAATCTTCCAAAAGGAAACTATTATGTAAGAGTTTCTCTACCAAACTCAGATTATGAGTTAACACCAAAAGAAGTAGGTTCAAATAGTGAAATAAATAGTAAATTTAATGTTGATGCAAAAGAAACAGATGAAATAACAAAATTAAATTCAATAGATTTACCAGAACTTACAGTATCCAATGTAAATGTAGGATTTATTAAAAAATCAACAAGTATAATAGTAAAACATCAAACAGAAGATGGAACAGATTTGGTTGAACATGAGATTATAGATGGAAAAATAGGAGAAGAATATAAAACAGAACCTAAAGATTTTGAAGAATACGAATTAAAAACAATACCAGAAAATGCAAATGGAACTATGGAAGAAGAGGTAATTGAAGTAATATATGTATATAGTTTAGTAAAAGGAAAAATTATTGTTACTAAAGTGGATAATATAGATAATAGTAAGGTTTTAAGTGGGGCAACATTTAAGATTGAAAAGCTAACTCAAAACAATGAAGTGGATAATAAATTTGCAATTGTAGAAAAAACAACTGGAGAAGATGGTATAGTAGAGTTTACAGATTTGACTATTGGAAAATATAGAATAGCAGAAACAAAAGCACCAGAAGGATATGAACTAAAAAGTACACCAATAAATATTGAAATTACAAAAAATTCAAAAGAACAAAATATAATTGCAACAGATAGACTTAAACTACAATTACCAGCAACAGGAGGAAATGGAATACTAGTATTTATAATAGCTAGTGGAATAATTGTTATTTTGGCATTATCTTTAAGAAAATTTAATATAAAAAATATATTTATTAAATAATATAATTTTAATATAAGTCAGAGTTAATCTGGCTTATATTTTTTATCTAAATTTAATGTATAAAATTATAAAAAATGTTAAATAATAGTAATAAAATGTGCAATAAATTATTTGTTATTTTAAATAGGAGGAATTATATGAAAAGTACAATAAAAAAATATAGTTTTATACTTTTAAGTTTAATGATGGTAGTTATAACATCAATTACAATTAAAGTAAATGCCGCAGAACCTAATACTGGTTCACTTACTATTATTTGCCATGAACAAAAAAATGGTGATGTTACAACAAATACAGTATTAAAGGGAATAAAATATACATTATATAAAGTAGAAGAAACAACAGAAAATGTTGCAGATGCAGAAAGTTATATTAGCTCAAATTCTATAACAGGAGATACACAGACTACTAATGATAGTGGAATGATACTATATGATAATTTAGAGCTTGGAAGATATTATGCTAAAGTAACAGAAGTTCCAAGTGGAGCAGTGAGTTATGAAAATTTCTTAGTAGATATTCCAAGAACAAATGAACAAGGTGTAGGGTTTATTTATGATGTCACTGTTGAACCTAAGATAAAAACAGCTTATGGTAGTGTAGAAGTAACTAAAGTAAATACTAATAATGAACCAATAGAGGGTGTAAGCTTTAAATTAACTAAAGTTACATATACAGTAAGAAATGATGGAGATCATCATGGGTTTGTTACAACCAAAGAAGATAGAGATAATGCTATAACTCTTACAACAGATAAAGATGGAAAAATAAGAATTGAAAATTTAACACATAGTTATGAAAAAGGAGATACAGAAGATCGTTATGCAGCTTATTTACTAGAAGAAATTTCAGTAAATGAAGGATATATATTACCTGACTTTTTTACAGATTTATTGTTATATGTTGATGCAGAGGGAATAGTACATACAAATTATAGTGATTCACTTCATGATATTTTCCAACCATTTCCAGGTGAAGTAGGAGTATTTAACTTTGAAAAGGATTTAGTAAAAGTTGAAAGTGAAGATGTTGTTACTAAAATAACTTGGATAAATGAAAAACCAACAATAGATAAAAAAGTAAAAAATAGTGCTGGAAACTATGTTGATACAGTTAGTATGAACTTAAACGATAATATGACATTTAGAATAACAGCAGATTTACCAAAGTCTATATCAATTTTAACATTTAATGCAACATATAAAATAAGTGATAATTTAGCAGGAGGTTTAACATTAGATCCAAATAGTGTTGTAGTAGAAGGTACTACAGATACAGGAGTAGAAGTTATTGATCCAGAATGCTATAATCTTACATCAAGTAATACAGGACTAGAGCTTACATTAAACGCGTCTAATCCAAAATTATATATAGATGAAAACTATGATGAAGAATCATTTAAATATTCAAATATTATAATAACATATAATGCTAAATTTAATGATAATCTAGTAATAGGTGGAGATGGAAACTCAAATAGTGCATCTTTAGAATATTCTACAAATGCAGATAACAATGAAGAAACTAAATCAACAACTACTGATATAACAAGAGTTGTGACTGGTGGTATAAGAATCTTTAAATCTGATTCTGCAAATAATGCTTTACAAGGTGCAAAATTTAAAGTAGCAGCAAGTGAATCAGATGCAAGAGCAGGTAATTTTATAAAAGGAAATAATGGTGAAGATATCGAAGTTACAACTGGAGCAGATGGATATGCAACTATAAATGGACTCGCATATAATGATAATGAAACTCCAAAAGATTATTGGTTAGTTGAAACTCAAACACCAACTTTTGAAGAGGATGGTGAACAAAAGCCATATACATTATTAAGAAATCCTGTACAGGTATCTGTAGGAAAGACATCACATACTTCGGATGTTAAAATTGTTAACAGAAAACCACTTAACTTACCACTTACTGGTGGAATAGGTGCAATATTATTATTAATTATAGGTGTAGCAACAATCGCAATAGCTAAATCTGTAAGAAAAAATAAAATAGAAGAATAAAAACTAAAATAAAAGAATAATTAGAATATCTAGTTATTCTTTTATTTACATAGTAATAGGTGTTTATATGAAAACAAAAATTATAAGAATTATTTTATATTTTATTGGAATAAGTTGTATAGCTTATCCAATTTATTCTAGATATTTATCATATAAAAATCAAACTGAAAGTATATATGATTATAAAAAAGAGCTTGCAATTATGGAAGAAAATGAACTAAAAGAAAAGATGAAAAAAGCAGAAGAATTTAATACTAATAACTCTATTGATACAAATATAATAAATACAGATTATATAGATGTTAATAATGAGAATAGAATAAGCTCATATAATTTTCTAAATTTAGGAGAAATGATTGGATATATAAATATTCCTAAAATAAATATTGAGTTACCAATATATGAAGGAGTAACAACAGATAATCTTATAAAAGGTGTATCTCATATGGAAAATACGTCTTTACCTAATGGGGATTTAAATACACATTCAGTTCTTGCAGGACATACAGGAATATCCAGAGCAGAGATTTTTGACAATATAGATAAATTAGAGATAGAAGATGAATTCTATGTAACTTTTTATGGGAATACAAATAAGTATAAAATAATAAGAAGAAATGTAGTATTACCAGAAGATACTAAAGATATAAGACTTGAAAATGATAAGTGTCTTATAACACTAGTTACATGTACTCCCAAGGCAGTTAATACTCATAGGTTATTATTAACTGCTGAAAAAGTACAAGATGAAAATGTAGTAGAAAATAATAATTATCAAGAAAATACAGTAATAAATGATGATATATTGGATAAAAACGAGACAAATTTATTTATTGAATTTATAAAGAAAAATAAAATTATATTTTTAATTATAATAGTAATTATCTTATTATTAATATTACTATGGATTTTAACTTTTATTAAAAAAAGAGAAAAGAATAAAGATTAAAAATAAAAAAATGACATTAGTGAAGATAACTTCAATTAATGTCATTTTTTCTTTTTACCTACTATAATAATATTCGACTAATTGTTTCCAAACACTATTAACATTATAAATAGGTAGTTTTTCAGGAGTATCATATCCTGCCCAAAAACAAGCTGTAACATCATCTGTAAAACCACATGTCCAGATATCTTTAACATTATTTGTTGTACCTGTTTTTAAATAAGATTTTACATTACTTAAGTTTGCAGTTTTACCAGTTCCATAACGTGCAGCAGCATTTAAAGATGTTTTTAACATATTTGCAGCCTCTATAGAAATTACCTGATGTTCGTTTTTATTTTTTGTAATCGTTTTTCCTTGAATATCTATATGATTAATTGTAGAAATATTTCTAAATGTCCCATCATTGCTTATTGCATTATATGCTTGTGTAATTTCATATGGAGAGATACCATTAGTAAGTCCTCCAAGAGCAAGACATGGATAATACATATCATTTTTAGAATCTATAGATGTGATACCAAATTTTTTTAAATATTCATATGAATTTGAGATACCAACTTCTTCAAGAGTTGTTACTGCTACTGTATTTAATGAAAATGCTATAGCATCATTTGCTGTAACAGTACCTTTAAAAGTATTACTTGCATTTGTTACATTCCAAGTTTTATTAGATATTGTTACACTAACAGGAACATCATCTACATAACTTGTAGGGGTAAGTATGCTCATATCATATGCAGGTCCATATACACTAAGTGGCTTTATAGCAGAACCAGTTTGTCTTTTTATATTATATGCGTGATTTAACTCCGAGTCAGTTCTAGAACCAATTATTGCAAGTACTTCACCAGATTTATTTGTTAATACTCCGCCTAATTCTAAATTTGGATATTCAGTATAATTGGATTTTGCAATTTCGTAAGCTTTATTTTGAAGATCAATATCTAAGTTTAAATATATTTTTGTATTATTATTAAGTATTAAATCTATTGCCTCTAAATTACTACATGACGAATGTTCTTTAACTACATCTATTGCTTGAGAAAATGCAACATTTAGATATTGGCTAATAGCAGGATTATTTTTTATTATACTAGAAGAACCATTACTAAATTCAATATTAAAATTAATTGCTTCTGCATATTCTTCGTTGGTTATTAGATTTAGTTCTAACATCTTCTTTAATACTAACTTTTGCCTGTTATATAGTTTTGTTTTGTTATTATCAGAACCATATGGGTTGAGTTTTTCAGGTGAGTTAGGAATTGAAGCTAAAATTGCGGCTTGTGCAATATTTAGATTTTGCGGTTCTGTATTAAAATATGTTTTAGAAGCTTCATAAATTCCATAGGCTTTATTTCCGTAATATACAAGGTTTATATAACTTCCTAATATTTTATTTTTTGACCAATTATCTGTTATATATAAAGCACTTCCTATTTCTCTTGCTTTTCTAGTAGGTGAGTGAGAATTATCTCCAGATGCAACTTTAATAAGTTGTTGTGTTATTGTACTTCCACCAAATGAAGAATCTCCCTTTACAATATAGTTAAATGTAGCATATAAAAGTCTATTTACAGAAATACCACTATTATCATAAAATGTTTCATCTTCAATTGCAGTAAATGCATCTGATACATATTTAGGTAAGGAATTTATGTCTGTATATACACTTGAGTAAGTTGGAACAAAATCTTCCTTATTATTATCATAGTATCCATACATTATAGCAATTAGATTTCCAGATTTATCATAGATATGTGGAACTTTTTCTACATCAATTCTTGTGGTATCAAAACCGATTTTTATATGAATTATATGCAATAGAAATATATGGTATAAATATAGCACCTAAAACTAGTGCAGCAATAAAAACTAAAATTAAAAATATTTTTAAAATATTATAACAAGTTGAATTTTGTTTATTATTTTTTTTCAAATTTATCCCTCCAATCTTAATAATATTAATTTTAAGATATAACATTAAAATGTGAATAGTATTTTATCATTAGATGACATAAAAGTCAATTAAATATGCAAAGAAAGTTACCATAAAAAACACGTACAGGATATTGTACGTGTTAAAATTTTTTATATCATATTATTAATATATACTGAGTAAAGTGATTTTAGCTCTAGTAAAATATTATTCATTTCTAATTGTAAAGAAGATATTTTAGATAAATCTTTATTATCACAAGCATCATTTATTTTAGTAAATATACTTGGACTATTTATATTATCTTTAATAAGTAAAGATTTTAGATTATGTATTTTCTTCCATAATTTTCTATCATAGTGATTAGTATTTTTTAGTTTAACATATGAGAGAAGTGTTTCTTTAGCATCAGGAATAATTCTTTGCTTTAGGTCTAAAATCCAGTTAGTTATAGATAAATCAATATGAGCATCGATTATATCTTTAGATAACATTGAGTGTAATATATCTGAATTATTTAAAAGTGGCATTAGAGTTTCATATACTGTATTTGGTGGTGTACCAAATAGTTTATTTCTTTCTTCTAATGTATAAGTTTTAAATATATCTTGTTCCTCTCGATATATTCTATTATCATCTAAATAATTACCTTTTTCCATATGACTTTTACAAAATTCTTTTTCAAGTTTCGAATTTGTAATATTTTTATTTAATGAATAATTTAATCCATCAATAAATGTAGCTAGTGTTGCCGAAATTGTTAAATATACATTTGTTTTAGGATTAGGAGCTCTAAGTTCTATTCTAGTAGATAGAGGATTACTTAAATCTTTTACAAGACCTGCAAGTACAGTTCTGTTTCTTGTTTCAACGTTAGCGTTTTGACCAATTGAAGCTACGATGTGGGTTGGGGCTTCATAATTAGGAGTAAGTCTATTTAAAGAATCATTAGTATTTGATACAAAAGGGTTTACTAATGAATAATTTTTTAGTATTCCCATAAGAGCACCCCAACCAATATTACTCAAAAAAGTATTTTTTTCATTTGGTGCAAATAAGTTTATTTTTTTACCATTATTAAGTTCTAACATAATACTTAAATGACAATGTTTTCCACTACCAGCAACGCCAATAATTGGTTTAGCATTAAAGCTTACTTCCAGACCATATAGTCTAAATACTTCTTTTATTAGAATTCGTGCAATTATTTCTTTATCTGCAGTTTTTAATGCTTCATCATATTTCCAATCTATTTCTAATTGTTCTACAATATGATTTTCTACAGCACCATCAAATGAGATATAGTTATTAACACCACCAACTTCTTTGTGTCCCATTTCTACATTAAATCCATAAAGATTTAGTAGTTCTAATGTTTTTTCAAGTGCAGTTCTTACAACACCTTGAGTCCTTTTCCAATATTGCTCCTTTAAAGTTTGAGATAGTACAAGTTTATCTATGTTTATAGCATCATAAGGAGTTCTAACCCAAAACTCTAATTCTGTTCCAAGCATCATTTTTATATCTTTAATTTCAGATATATTTTTTAATCCTAATGTCTTATAATATTTAGTAGTATTCATTTTGTCTAGTAAATATTTTTTAAATGTATCAGTTGAAGACTCAAGAATACTTCTTGAATCTATATATGTATTGTTGTGAAGTAGGAAAGACCAAATTCTTAAAGTGCCAACTGGTAGATTTGTTTCTTCATCAATATTTTCGTAATTATAGTCTATATACCATGTAGAGTTTAAATCTGGAATTAAATCTACTCTAGCATCAGATAGTGTAGCAAGAGAAGATAAGCTAACAGATGAGCCATCTGTTTGTATACCAGTTTTTATCATTGAATCAAAATTATTCAAAAAGTAACTTATAGGTATTTTTTCGTCTGTATCATTTCCCCATAAGTCTATTCCAACAAATGAAGCATATTTTATTTCCTTATGTTCTTCTAAAATTTTTTTTAAATCTTCTTTATTATATTTATCTTTAGAAATAGTATATAATAGTTTTTTTGTAACGAAAAGTTTCTTTTCCATAATAGCACCTCTTTCTATATTAATTTTGTAGCTATAAATATTAAAATTTAAAAGCTAGTGTAGTAATAAATATAAAAAATATAGTCTAATTAAAATATATTTAATTAGACTATGAATTTTATTCTACTGTAACAGATTTTGCAAGATTTCTTGGTTTATCTATATCGCATCCTCTAAGCTTAGCAGTTTCATAAGCTACAAGTTGTAGAGCTATTACTGTTAATAAAGGCTCTGTAAAGTCTGTTGTTTTAGGTAAAACAATAACTTCATCTGCAAATTCACTACAATTTTCCATATGATTTTCTGTTGTAACAAATATTGAATAAGCACCTCTGGCTTTTGTTTCTTTAATATTACTTACTGTTTTTTCAAACAATTTGTCATCAGTTGCAATAGAGATAACAGGGGTATCTTTTTCAATTAATGAAATAGTACCATGTTTTAATTCACCAGCACTATAAGATTCTGAGTGCATATAAGAAATTTCTTTTAATTTTAGAGAACCTTCCATACAAACTGTTGAATCTATTCCTCTTCCAATAAAGAATAAATCATTATGATTATATATCTTTTCGGCGATTTCTAAATATTTTTCTCTATTAGAAAGAACAGTATTAATTTTTCCTTCAATACTTAACATATCATCTTTAATTAATTTTGCTATATTATTGTCTAATATTTCTTTTTGTTCCATTGCTAGAAGAGCAAGAGTAGAAAATACAGCAACTTGTGATGTATATCCTTTAGTTGTTGCAACTGCAATTTCTGGCCCTGCATAAGTATATATACATTTGTCTACCTCTCTTGCAATAGTAGAGCCTACTGCGTTTACTATACCAACAACATAAGCACCTTTTTCTTTTGCAAGTCTTAATGCTGCCAAAGTATCAGCAGTTTCTCCAGATTGAGAAACAACAATAAGTAGAGTAGAAGGAGTAATAAGTTCTTCTGAATATCTATACTCAGATGCAATCTCAACTGTTGCAGGAATTTTACCATATGTTTGTAATAGGTATTTTCCAACAAGAGATGCATGCATAGCACTTCCACATGCTACAATATGTATCTTGTCAAATTTAGAAAAGTCTAAATCTTTATAAGAGCAATTTGTATAATATCTATCAAAGATATCAGAAATTGCTTTTGGTTGCTCATATATTTCTTTTAGCATAAAATGTTCATATCCATTTTTTTGATATTGAGCAGCATCCCAAGTGGCTACTTCAGATTTTTTTTCTATTTCATGTAAATCTTTATCATAGAAAGTAACTATATCTTTTGTTATTTTAACAAATTCACCTTCTTCAATTAGTGAATATCTATTTGTGTAATTTAAAATTGCAGAAATATCTGATGCAGCAAAATTTCCATCATGTGCATAACCAATAACAAGTGGACTATCTTTTCTTGTAGCATATATTGTCATTGGGTCATCCTCATATATAACATCAAAAGCATAAGAACCCCTAAAAGCTTTGCAAGCATCTACTAAAGCTTGTAATTTATCTTGAGTTTTAGTGTAACAGTAATCTAAATATGCTGCAGCTACTTCTGTATCAGTTTCACTTTTTAAAGTGTATCCATTTTTAATTAATTCATTCTTTAATATTGAATAGTTTTCTATTATTCCATTATGAACTAATGTTACTTTTCCAACATGATGTGGGTGAGCATTAGTCTCATTTGGTTCACCATGAGTTGCCCATCTAGTATGTGCAATTGCACAACAAGAATTTGTATTAAAGTCTGAAAGTTTATCATCTAAATTAGAAATTTTTCCTTTAGATTTTACGATATCCATTTTTTCTCCGTCAAAAAATGCAATACCTGAAGAGTCATATCCTCTGTATTCTAAGTTTTTAAGGCCACTTAGAGCCACCTCTACTGAATTATTTTTTCTAGTAGTGTATCCAATTATTCCACACATATTAATAACCTCCTAAATTTTATATTTTTTCAATGTACGTTTTATATATTTTATTAGTGTGAATATAGTTTTGTTACAATAGAGATTTTGCTTTTTACCTATATCCTTACGACAACTAAATTTGCCGTGATAGTATCCGCTGATTTTCGACAACTATCATCCTCGTCAACATACGAATATGTCCATGCGCTAAGAGTTAAATTTTGCTTTTTTCGCCTCCTTCAAAATTTACACTTTTACTCATTATATTATATACAATTTTTCTTGTCAAATGCCAAAATTTAGAGAAATATTTATTATGTAATTGGTTGTTTTTATAAAATTACCAATATATTGAATATGTAAAAAATGTGAAAATTATAAAATAGGGATTACAATTATATAAAATACTTTGACAAAGTATCTGTTTATGATATAATTTTGTATATAATGACGAGTTTTGTCATAAGGGGGAGAAATGATAAGAAGAAAATTAGGGTTTAGAGTAATAATATCATTAGTAATAATTTGTATCATTACTTCAACTATAAATTTTCAAATTATAGATGCAGCATTAAATTCAAATTTACCTGTATCATATATAGATGAGAGCTTTCCAGATTCATATCTGCCTTATATAAATGCCTTAAAGGCAAAACATCCAAGTTGGGTATTTAAGGCAGTTCATACAGGTCTTGATTGGAATACAGTTGTATCTCATGAATCATATGAAGTAAATGCAGGAATTAGTTTAGTTGAAGATATTTATTCTTCTGAATGGAAAAGAGATGGACAAAATTATTACCAAGATGGTTCATATGTTACAGCTTCAAAAGATGCAGTAGCATATGTAGTTGATCCACGTAATTTTATTAATGAAAGTGGAATATTTCAATTTGAAACATTAAGCTTTTCAAGTGCATCTCAAACAGTAGATGCAGTACAAGGAGTACTTGCAGCAACACCAATGGGAAGTACATATAAAAGTCAATATAAAAGTTATGGAACTTGGAAGGATTTAGGAACAACTTATGCTGAGCTTATATATAGATTATCTAAAGATGTAGGCATAAATCCAGTTCATATAGCATCAAGAATTAGACAAGAAAATAGTGGAAATATAATAAATGGTAGCTTAATTAATGGAGATTATGGGGTATATAATTTCTTTAATATTGGCGCATATGATACAGCAAATGCGTCAGCTGTCACAAACGGAATAAATTATGCAAGAAATCAAGGATGGACAACTATATCAGCATCACTTCTTGGTGGAATAAATTACATATATAGTAAGTATATTAAGTGGGGACAAGATACAATATATTTTGAAAGATTTGATGTAAATAATCCAGGTACTGCACAATGGTTACTTGGAACTGGATATATGACAAATATATTTGCACCTAAGAGTGAAGCTAGTATAACATATAATACATATTCAAGTTATGGAATGCTTGGTTCTTCTTTTGAGTTTCATATACCAGTATATGAAAATATGCCAAATGAAGCATCCAGAATGCCTTTACCATCGGATGTATCTTTTAGAGAAGATAATACAAGAATATATTTAGACGATCCATCAGATTCAGGAGTTACAGATGAGTTTTGGATTAGAACAGGTCCAGATACTATAGCTAATGTTTTAGAAGTATTATATGAAACAAAAGATGGAGCAGCAAATAGAACAAAATTTACAAGAATAGGAATTGGACAAAATACTCTTTATGATAAAATTAAATACGATGATGGAAGAGTAGGATATATACTTAAAAAATGGATATATGAATATCAATATAATAAAGTTCAAGGAATAAGTTTAAATACTACTTATTCAGATTTAAATGTTGGAGATACAATAAGACTTCAAGCAACAATTAGTCCATCTAATGCAGAAAATAAAAATGTAAATTGGACTACATCAGATTCAAGTATTGCTACAGTAGATAGCAATGGAAATGTTAAAGGGTTAAAGAGTGGAGTGGTAACAATTACTGCAACAACTCAAGATCAAAATAAAACAGCAATATGCACAATAAATGTGTTATCTAACAAAGTAACAGGTATTAGTCTAGATAAGAACAATTATGTATTAAGTATAGGAGATAGTTTAGCAATTACTCCAAAAATACAACCAAGTTCAGCTAAAAATACAAATTATGCTGTAGTATCATCAAATCCAAATGTAGTAAGTGTAGATGGAAATATAGTAACAGCTAAAAAAGAGGGAGAGGCAACACTTACATTTACAACACAAGAAGGTGGATTTACAGTCCAAGCAAAAGTTACTGTTACTACTCAAAAGAAAAGTATATATGTAGATAATTCATTAAGACTTGAAGATAATGTATTGTCTAAAATAGATTTAAAGAGTAACTTAGTTTCAAATATAAAATCTAAGATAACAACAAATTATGATATAGCAGTTGTAAATATCGATGGAACAGAATTAAAAGACACAGACAAAGTAGGAACAGGAACTAAAATAAAGTTTAAAGAAAATGGTAAAGTTATAGAAGAATATACAATCTTAATATATGGAGATGTAGATGGCTCAGGAGTAATAAATGCAAGAGATTTACTTATGCTACAAAGATATCTACTCAAAAAAACTAATTTAAAAGATATTCAAATAAAAGCAGCAATAACAGATAAAGTAAGCCAGACACCAAAAGCTGCAGATTTATTAAAAATTCAAAGACATATATTAGGAAAATATATTATTGAACAATAAATCATTATTTAGAAAATTTAAAATTATAAAAAAGGAATAATTAAAGAATAAGTTTTTATATACAATAATTATTTTGGAGGAAATATATGAACACAAAACTTTTAAAAAGAATTGCTGCTTTAGCAGTTATATTTAGCATATTTATAGGAAGTAGTATATATGCAGCAAGTATAACAGGAAATTCTAATATATATGTAGGAGAGACTGTTACAGTTACTTTTAATTTTGGCCAAAATGTTGCAGCATATGATGATTTATCAGTGTCATATGATAGTAGTATTTTTGAATATGTATCAGGAGATAGCCTTAAGGAAGAAGTATGGTGGGATCAAACAGAAGCTTCAAATGGAATAGCAACAAAGACGTATACATTCAGAGCAAAAAGAGCAGGAAGTTCAAGAATAGCTGTAGTTGCTAATGGTGTAACTAGTGCAAATAATGATATGACAAGTCTTGGAACAATTACAGCTGAAAAAATGATAAATGTATCAGAAAGAGTTCAAGAAACACCACAAGAAAAACCTACGACTACACCTACTACACCAGGTAATGTAAATACAAATTCAAATACTGCAAGTGGAAATAATTATCTTAAATATTTACAAATAAGTGAAGAAGGACTTACACCAAACTTTACTAGAAATATAACAGATTATGCTATTGCAGTAGGAGAAAATGTAAATTCTATTGAGGTTCTTGCAAGAGCAGAAGATACAAATGCAAGAGTAGAAGTTACTGGTAATACAAATTTAGTTGATGGAGATAATAAAATAAACATTAAAGTAACTGCTGAAAATGGATATTATAGAATATATACTATAATAGTTACTAAAAGTGCAAATAAAGAGAAGTCTAATGCTTATCTTGAAAATTTAATTATAGAAAATTATAATTTAGATAAAGAATTTCAATCTGAATCTTTAGAATATAATATAGGAGAAATCCTTTCAACAGTAAAAAGTATAAATATTACAGCGACAACTAAAGATAAGGATGCCAAAATTGAAATAATTGGTGCAGATAGTCTTGTAGAAAGTGGAGAAGGGGAAATAATAATTAAAGTTACTGCCCCAGATGGTACAACTACTAAAGAATATAAGCTAAAATATACTGTTAAAGAGGCGACAGACGAGGAAGTAGCTCAAAAAGAAATGAAAGACTATTTAAAAGAAATACATAATAGTCAAACAAAAAAAGAATTAGTAATATCATATTTAAAATATATTTGGGCAGCTATTAAGAAAAATTATCTTTTAGTTATAATGTATATATTAGTATTAATTCAATTTATTGTTATTTTAGTTTTAAGTTGTAAATTAAGAAAAGCTAAAAATAATAATGATAATGGACCAGATTCACAAGATAAAACTATTCTTAAAGTAGAACAAGAAAAAGAAGAAGAAACACTCCCAGAACAAAATATTCAAGAAAGTGTAAAAATTGAGCCACCAAAAGTAGAACTTTTAGATGAGCCAGTTGTAGAAGAACATATAGGAAGAAAAGGAAGTCTTTCATATAAAGCAGAAGATATAAATGAAAATCAAGGTGGAATAAAACTTGTTGATTTAGATAAAAATGAAGGACCAAAAGATGAACTAACATTTAATATATTTGAAAATTTAAATGATGAAGATATAAAGAAAATGTTAGAAGAACAAATAGATAAAGAATAGTTAATTAAAGAGAAGATAGGTGGTAGTATCATATCTTCTCTTTTTATCGAATATTGCGGTGAAAATTAGCAATATAAGTATTTACAAACAATAATATTGATGTTATAATATAACTATAATAAAGATTACTAATTGTAATCTTATATTGATAAGTAAAAACATATTAGGAAGATAGCTGGAACTATCTTCTTATTTTTATATAATATATTAAAAATTACTACATAAAATATTAAGGACACAAACTGGAATTTGTGTCCTTAGAAGTTACTTATGTTTGCATATAGCTCTATATAAATTACAAATAGCATTTATTAGATGAGCTATAGCATTCATAAAATTGATAAGTAAAAACGGTCGAATAATGCGATGAAAAGTAGTAATATAAGTATTTACAAACAATAATATTGATGTTATAATATAATTATAATAAAGATTACTAAATGTAATTTTTAATGTTAATGAATTAGTGTCATTGTAGTAAGAAGATAGCTGGAACTATCTTCTTATTTTTATATAATATTTTAAAAATTATTACATAAAATATTACGGACACAAACTGGAATTTGTGCCCTTAGAATTTATTTGTGCTTGCAAATAGCTCTATATAAATTGCAAATAGCATTTAGTAAATGAGCTATAGCATTCACAATGCTAATAATTAGTGTCAATAGTAGCACCTCCTTTCTTTAATAGTTCAAATCTATAAAAGATTGGAGCTTAGGGTAGTATAACATTTAAAAATTAAAGAGTAAATAAAATGAAAATTCAAAATCGTAAGAAGTTTTGTCGATAGTAATATAGGTCGAATAATGCGGTGAAAAGTAGCAATGTAAGTATTTACAAACAATAATATTGATGTTATAATATAACTATAATAAAGATTACTAATTGTAATCTTATATTGATAAATTAAACATTGTATTTTAAGAAGATAGCTGGAACTATCTTCTTATTTTTATATAATATTTTAAAAATTATTACATAAAATATTAAGGACACAAACTGGAATTTGTGTCCTTAGAAGTTACTTATGTTTGCATATAGCTCTATATAAATTACCAATAGCATTTATTAAACTAGACAATGCATTCATAAGACAAATAAAATTAAACATTGTATTACCTCCTTTCTTTAATAGTTCAAATCTATAAAAGATTGGAGCTTAGGGTAGTATAGCACTTAAAAATTAAATAGTAAATAAAATGAAATTTCAAAATCATAAGAAGTTTTGTCGATAGTAATATAGGTCGAATAATGCGGTGAAAAGTAGCAATATAAGTATTTACAAAAGATTGTATGGATGTTATAATATAATTATAATAAGAATTACAAAATGTAATATTATTAAAGAAATGAGTAATGTTATTAAAGTAAGAAGATAGTTCCAGCTATCTTCTTTTTGTTTAGAAATTTTATTTTGTGCATATAATGATAAAGACACAAGTTCCAGCTTGTGTCTTTAAGATTACTTATGTTTGCTAATAGCTTTATATAAAGTACAAATAGCATTTAATAAATGATCTATAGCATTTTTAAAAATTAAAGAGTAAATAAAAAAACTTCGCTAAAACATATCTTGTTTTGTCGAAGGTTTAATTTATATTATATTAATTTTCAGTTTTTTTCCAACCTGGAATATCTGAACGAATTATTGAACCAATTAAATTTTCTCTAACTTTAGGAATATCTTTTCTAAGTTGAATTACAATATTTTTCATATATTCTCTCATTGTAAATCCATCTTTTGGACAACATTTCCCAACTACAGGAAAGTTCATTTTTCTTGCTAAGGCTCTTGTTTCTTTTTCATAAACATATATCATAGGCCTAATTATAGTTATATCTTTTCCGCTAAATTTTGTAACAGGGGAAAAAGTATGAATATTACCATTTAAACACATATTCATAAGTAGTGTTTCAATTACATCGTCTAAATGGTGACCTAGTGCTAGTTTATTACAACCATGTTCTATAGCAATTGTATTTAACATTCCACGTCTTAGATTTGCACATAATGAACATGGATTTTTTTCTTCACGAACATTAAATAGTATATTAGATAAATCTGAATGATAAATTATATATTCTACATCTAATTTTTTACACATTTCTTCAAGTTTATCTGTTTTAAAAGTATCACTATCTGGATCAATAGTAATAGCTATGATATCAAAATGTTTTGGATAAAATCTTCTTAAAGTATGTAGTGCATATAGAAGAGTAATACTATCTTTTCCACCAGATAAAGCAACAGCTACTTTATCGCCATCATCTATCATATTATAATCTTCTATTGCACGTCTTATATGACCTGTTATTGATTGTAACATTTTTACCTCCGTTTAAAACAATAATTAGTTTAACATAATTTACCATAAAAAGCAATATAAATAGAGGTATTTTATTGACTATCATTTGTTTTTTTGATATAATGAAATGGCTAATTATAGGCACTTTTAAGTGCTTTTTAAAATTTAAAACAAGATTGGAGAAATGTATAATGGAAGCTGTAGAAATTAGAGATAAATATATTAAATTTTTTGAATCAAAAGGACATAAACAAATTCCTAGTGCTCCTGTAGTACCAGAAAATGATCCTTCTGTATTATTTAATACAGCAGGTATGCAACCTTTAGTACCATATTTAATGGGAGAAACTCATCCATATGGAACTAGACTTTGTGACTATCAAAAATGTATGAGAACAAATGATTTAGATGAAGTTGGAGATGTAACTCATCATACATTCTTTGAAATGCTTGGAAACTGGAGTTTAGGAGATTACTTTAAAGAAGAAAGTATTTCATGGAGTTTTGAACTATTAACAAAAGTTTTAAATATTCCTGTAGAAAGACTTGCAGTTACTGTATTTAGAGGAAATGATATAGTAGCCGCAGATGAAGAATCAGCAAATGTTTGGAGAAAAATGGGAATTAGTGATAAAAGAATAAAATTCCTAGGAGAAGACGATAACTGGTGGCCAAATATGGAACTTACAGGACCATGTGGACCAGATACAGAAATATTCTACTTTAGAAGTGAGGATGCAATTCCAGAAGAATTCGACCCAGAAGATGACCGTTGGGTAGAAATTTGGAATAATGTATTTATGCAATATAACCATAATGAAGATGGAACATTTACAGAATTACCAAAGAAAAATGTTGATACTGGAATGGGACTTGAAAGAATAACAGCAGTTCTAGAAGGTGTAAATGATAACTATGAATCTTCTATATGGAAAGATGTAATAGAAAAAATAGAAGAGATAACTGGACTTAAATATGAAGGAAACGAAAAAGCTATGAGAATAATAGCTGATCATATTAGAAGTGCTGTATTTATTAGTGCTGATCCATCTGGTATTAAACCAAGTAATACAGATCAAGGGTATATATTAAGAAGATTAATTAGACGTGCAATTAGATATGCTAAAAAACTTGAAATAGATATAAATAGTAATTGGGAAGAACAAATTGCAACTCTAATAATAGAAAAATATAAAAAATATTATGTAGAAGTTGGAGAAAATTCACAAGTAGTAATTGATGTTTTAAAAAATGAAAAAATTAAATTTAATAGAACTCTTGAAAAAGGATTAAAAGAATTTGAAAAAATTGCATCAAAAATTACTGATGGTAAAATGGATAAAGATAATGCGTTTAGACTATATGACACATTTGGTTTCCCAATAGAACTTACTGTTGAACTTGCAAGTGAAATGGGAATTAAAGTAGATGAAGAAGGATTTAAAGAGAAATTTAAGGCACATCAAGAATTATCTCGTGCAGGCTCTAAAGAAAAATTTAAAGGTGGTCTTGCATCTACTGGTGAGACTGAAACAATGTATCATACTGCAACACATTTATTTAATGCAGCATTAAAATTAGTTGTAGGACCTGATGTACATCAAAAAGGAAGTAATATAACTGCTGAAAGAATGCGTTTTGATTTTACTTGTGACCACAAGTTAACAGATGAAGAAAAGAAAAAAGCAGAAGATTTAGTAAATAAATGGATTGATGAAGGTCTTGTAGTAACTAAAACTGAAATGAAAAAAGAAGAGGCTGTTGCATCTGGTGCTGAATGTATGTTTATTGAAAAATATCCAGATGTAGTTACAGTATATAAAATAGGAGAAGTATCTGCAGAACTTTGTGGAGGACCTCATGTTGAGAATACTTCAAAATTATCTCATATAAAGATAAAAAAAGAAGAAGCTGTATCTGCTGGAGTTAGAAGAATAAAAGCTGTATTTGTAGATTAAATAAAAACTTTTAGTGAAGTAAAAATAATATAATAGGAGGAAAATATTATGGACGAAAATTGTATTTTTTGTAAAATAATAAATAAGGAAATACCTAGTACAATAGTTTACGAAGATGAATATGTTTGTGCTTTTAAAGATTTAAATCCAGTAGCACCAGTTCATGTTTTAGTAATACCTAAGATTCATATTCAAGATTTAGAGCATGTTAACGAAGAAAATGCTATTTATGTATCTAAAGTTCAAGAGGCTTTCAAGAAAGTTTCAAAAATAATGGAAATAAATGAAACTGGATATAGAGTAATATGTAATTGTGGAGAAGATGGCGGACAAGAAGTAAAACATTTACATTACCATTTAATTGGTGGGAAAAAACTTGGATGTAAGATAATTCATGATTAATTTGTGTAATTATTGATTTTTTTGTTAAATACGTGACTTTTAATATAAAATGATATATAATATAATCAGTTAGTAGAGTTTTCTACAAAGGAGGATTTTGATTATGAGTAAAAAAGAAGAAAAAATTGAAGAAGTAGTAGAAGAAACTGCTTTAGAAGAAAAAGTAGAGATTGCTACAAATTTAAACATATCTGAAGAAGTTATAGGTATTATTGCAGGTTTAGCTGCTTCAGAAGTTGAAGGTATCGCAGGAATGCAATTAGGATTTGTTGATGGTATCAACCAAATTCTAGGAAGTAGTAAAAAATACTCTAAAGGTGTTAAAATAGAATTAGTTGGTAAAAAAGTAACAGTAGATATTTTTGTAAATGTTAAATATGGTGTTAGAATACCAGATGTTGCATGGGCTGCACAAACAGCTGTTAAAAATGCAGTAGAAAATATGACTGGCTTAGAAGTTGCTGCAGTTAATATTAATGTTCAAGGAATTATCTTTGAAAAAGATGAAAAAAAAGCTGAAGTAACAGTTGAAGAAGAAAAAGTTGAAGAATAAAAATACTAACAATTGTAGCCCGAACTAATATCTTAGGTTTGGGCTATGTGTTATATTAAATTAGGAGGATAAATAATATGAGAGGGTTTGAAAAATTTATTTTATGTTTATTTTCAATCATTATGATAATACTATCTGTATTTTTAATACTAGTATCTACAAGTATGATTCAAGTAAGTGAATTATATACAGTTGCTGTAAGTTTCTTAGTAGCAAATAAACTATGGGTACTTTTAATTGGTGCAATAGTATCATTACTTGGTCTTGTTGGACTATTCTCATCTTCAGATTCATCAGATGAATCTAGAAGTGGACTAGCTATTAAAAATGATTCTGGTACAGTATTTTTAAATAGAGATACATTTGAATCTATGATTATGTCTATAGCAAGAAACTATCCAGAATTAGTAAATCCTAAAGTTGATGTTACTATTTCAGAAGATGGAGTTAAAGCTAATATATATTCTTTAATTTTACCAGACACAGTTGTTCCAACACTATCTAGTAAATTACAAGAAAACATCAAATCTGTAGTAAAAAGACAAACTACAATAGAGATTAAAGAGGCAAATATAAAAATCAAAGGCGTATACATTGAACAACAAAAAAAGTAAAATAAAAGAATAAGGATGTGATTTAATGAAAGATTTTTTTGATTACGTTACAAAAAACAAATATGTTATTATTTGCGTAACTATAGTTGTAGTTCTTTATGCATTAGGAATAGTAGACTTTTTAACAAGAGCTGTAATATTACTTGCTTTAATAGCAGGTGCAATCTTTGTTGGAAAAAAGATACAAGACAATGAAGATAGAATTAAAGAATTCTTAAAAGGAAAAGGATTTAATAAACAAGAAGTATATTACTATAGTGATAATAAAAAAGATAAAGAATAATTACAAATTTAAGATGGGGAGTTTAAAATGAGTAGGAAAAAAGCAAGAGACAATGCATTTAAATGCGTTTATGAACTAGAGTTTGGTAGAGATGAAAACATAGAAAAAATTCTTGAAAATTGTTATGACGAAAATAACAGTAAACCTGATGAAAAAGAATACATCGAAGTTGTTTTAAAAGGAATTAAAGAAAACCTAGTAGAAATAGATAATATAATTTTATCTAAATTAAAAAACTGGTCTTTTGATAGAATTGCAAAAATTGATTTAGCAATTTTAAGACTTGCTATTTATGAGATAAAATATATAGATGATATTCCTGAAAAAGTAAGCGCTAATGAAGCAGTTGAGCTTGCTAAAACTTATGGAAATAACGATTCAAAATCATTTGTTAATGGAGTTATTGCAAAAGTTATAGAAAGTAAGGAAGAAAATAATGGAACAGAAGAAAATATTTAGTGTATCAGAAGTAAATAGATATGTAAAAATGCTTTTCGATGGTGATGAACTTTTAAATAGTATTAGCATAAGAGGAGAAATCACAAATTTTAAAGCACATTACACAGGTCACTATTATTTTACATTAAAAGATGAAACTTCAACTATAAAATGTGTTATGTTTAAAGGCTATGCACAATTTGTAAAATTCAAACCTTCTGATGGAATGAAAGTAGTAATTAATGGTCAAGTAAGTGCATTTGAAAGAGATGGAGTATATCAAATCTATTGTAAGTCTATGAGTCCGGAAGGACTTGGAGACTTATATTTAGCTTATGAACAATTAAAAGAAAAGTTAAATAAAGAAGGCTTATTTGATATATCTAAAAAGAAAGAAATTCCATTTTTACCAAAAAGAGTTGGAGTTATAACTTCAAGAACTGGTGCAGTAATAAGAGATATAATTAATGTATCTACAAGAAGATATCCAAATGTAGATATACTAGTTTATCCTGCTGCAGTACAAGGAGTAAATGTTGCTTCTACTGTTATTGAAGGGTTAAAAACATTTAATAGTTTAAATAATGTTGATGTAATTATTATAGCAAGAGGTGGAGGATCTTTTGAAGATTTATTTGGATTTAATGATGAAAATCTTGCAAGACAAATATATGCTTCAGAAATTCCTGTAGTTTCTGCTGTAGGACATGAAACAGATTTCACAATTTGTGATTTTGTATCAGATTTAAGAGCACCAACACCATCAGCAGCTGCTGAACTTGTTTATCCAGAATATAGTGAAATAGTAAATAGAATATCTAAAGATAAAAATAGAACTATGATGGCTATTAAAAACTATATTGAACGTAAAAGACAATATGTTGAAAGATTAAAAGCTGCTAAACTTGAAAAAGTACCTCTAGACAAAATAAATAAATATAGATTAATAATAGATAATTTAATGAATAAATCTGAATCTACTTTAAGGTATAGAGTAGAAAAATACAGAACTAGATGTATTAAGAGTATAACTCAAATTGATACTTTAAGTCCATTAAAAACTATTACTAGAGGATATAGTGTTACAGAAAATATAGATGGTAAGGTAATACATAAAACTAGTGATGTAAAACCTAATGATGAAATAAAAATAACAGTTACAGATGGAAAGATATCAGCTATTGTAAAATAAGGAGTGAATATATAATGAAAGAAGAAAAAACTTTTGAAGAAAGCTTAAATGAGTTAGAGAATATAGCTACAAAACTTGAAAGTGGTAATTTAAACTTAGATGAGGCAATCAAAGAATTTGAAAAAGGTATAAAGCTTTCAAAAGAATGTAGTGAAAAATTAGATGAAGCGGAAAAGAAAATAAATATATTAGTTCAAAGTGAAAATGGAGAACTAACAGAAGAAAACTTTATAGCGGAAGAATAAAATGGGATGAAAATCTCATTTTTTTTTTGACCTAAAAATATAAAAAATAAAGAAATAAATAACAAATAAAAAGAAATTTCAAAAAAAATTAAAAAAATTTAAACTTTTTGTGACAAAATATCAAATTTTGGAGTCTATATATTAGGAGGAATAATTATGAAGAAATTTTTTATTTGTTATATTATATTAGCTTGTACAATAAGTTGTTCAATATTTGCGATGACACCAACTCATCCAAATAATGCAAAATTTACAAGAGGAGTTGGTAATTGCTGTTATTACATAGATGGCACAGCATCTGGTTATTCGGCTCAAATTAATGCTGCTGCAAATAACTGGGTAGATACAGGATATGGTTGGAATCCAATTTATATGACTGGTGTGTCTAGCAATTATGCAACACATATGGATTTCTATTCTAGAACACCAGGATCAGATACGAATTTAGGTAGTAATATTTTAGGATATACAACATATTGGAATACAGATGGTACATTGGTTGCAAGAAGAACGGCTAGTCCAACATACAATTATTTTTATACTGAGATAGTATACAATTCAAGTGAATCTGGTTCATATGATTATAAGACATCTAAACATGAAATGGGACATGCATTTGGACTTTCACATACAGAAAATGCTAGTAGTATAATGTATCCAAATATAAATTATATGTATGTATCAACAGTACAACAATGTGATCATGATACAATTAACTATTTATATAATTAATTGTTGATTAAATTAATAATATAGTATAAAATTATTATATGAAAAAAGAAGAGGTTAAAAATTTATGAAAGAGATAGATGATATAGAAGAAGAATTAAAAAGAAAGTACGATGATATAGTCGTACCAGATAGAATATTTGACACAACGAGAATATTTCAAAGAGTTGAAGAAGAACGCAGAAAAAGAAAATTAAAGATGCAAAGAACAGTAGCATGTGTTGCTGTATTAGTACTAGTTGTTAGTTTAACAGTTATAGGAGTTACTTTAAAAATAACTAGTAACAATACTAAAAATGTAGATAATATTGGTGCAACAGAAGAAAATAATGATAAAAATATTGAAAAAGAAATACCTGAAGTTTCTGGAAGTATAGCTTTATTTTACTCTCCAAATTATGTTAATAATAAAGTTTATGACTACGTATATGTAGCAGAGGTAAAAGAAATTTTAGATTATGAAATAATAGATAATGTTCCATCAACTATATTAAAAGCACATGTAATAGAAAATTTTGGAGATAATGTAGAAGGAGATGTAGAAATGATAGTACCAGGTGGCGTATTTACTGTTAAAGAACTAAGCAACGTGCCAATTGTAGAAGAAAATGAAGAAGTAAAAGAAGAAATAAAAAAATATAAAGATGAAGAAAGAATAAATGTAACTTGTTATAATGAAATTTATGTTCCAATGGCAGAAATTGGAAAAACATATTTAACAAGTGTAAGAGAAGATGAAAATGGATTATATGTTTGTAGTGACTTATCATATGGATTTAAAGAATATGACATAGAAACTAATACTATTAAAGATATAGAAGGAAATTCTGTTGAAGTAGAATTAGATAAATATTTAGAAAAACATAAAGAAAATAAGTAATAATATAACAATCTTATACTCATAATATAATTGAGGTGAGATTGTGTCTAAAAAGGATAGAAAGAAGAATATCGAGTATGAACTTGATATTGAAAGAAAAGATGCTCATAATCCAAATATGGAGAAATATGACTTTATATTTCCATTAAGTCATTTAACTTCGATTGATGAGCAAAAAATAAAAGTAGAAGAACTTGAGAATATAACTAAGATAAAAAAAGAAAAATAGTAAAAAACATCAATACATTGGTATTGATGTTTTTTGCGTATATATTAATTAAAACTACTTATAATTTGTTTTTATTCTTTTTAATCATTGTTTTTTAATTTACTAGATATACTTATTATTGGGTCTTTGCTACTTTCTGGTGTTAGTGCATAAAATATAACTGGAAATGCAAATGCCCATAAGCAACTAGGATTTTTGGTTAAATACATTCCTATTCCTATAGTTAATCCTGTAATAGTCCAAATAATAACATGCATAATAATATTATTTTTATTCATAATGTACCTCCTTAAAAAATTATTTTTTAGTACATAAAATTACTAATACGTGGTTATTATAACACAGATATATCATGATTTCAACTAAATTATGTAATTAATATTACATTTTATGCTAATTATAAGTAAAAAGTGGAGTCTAAACTTGCGAACGAAAGTAGAGTAAAAAGTATTGCAAATATAACTTTACATGACTATAATTATTACTGTTAAAAATCATAAATAGCTATTTGAATTTTTATAGATAAGGTAAGGTGATATATTTGAATATTGATAATAATAAAAGTAATTTTAAATTAGTTCCAACTAATGATTATGTATTTAGGAGAATATTTGGACATGTTGGAAATGAAGATATAACAAGAGATTTAATAGAAAAGATATTGCATAAAAGATATGAAAAAATAGATTTGTCTAAAAATCCAGTAATAAATTCAGATGTAATAGATGGAAAGTCTGGAGTATTAGATGTAATTATAAAAGCAGAAGAAAAAGATAATATAAACATTGAAATGCAAGTCGCAAAATATGAGTACATGACAGAAAGAATATTAGAATACTGGGCAAGAAAGTATTCAGATGAATTAAAAAAAGGAGATGGTTACGGTGTTGCTAAAAGAACAGTATGTATATTAATTACATGTTTTGAAATGAAAATACTAAAAGCAATACCAAAAGTTCATACAAAATGGAATATAAGAGAGGAAGAATACACAAGTATAATATTGACAGATAAGTTAGAATTTCATATAATTAGTCTAGATAAACTGGAGAAGATAAATAACAAAAAAGGTCTTGAAAAAGAACTATTAAACTGGTGTAAGTTTATACAATCTCCAGATGATGTGGAGGCTAATGTTATGAAAGAAAATGAATATATAAAGAAAGCAAAAGAAGAACTAGATAAGATAAGTCAAGATGAAGAAGAAAGAGATTTAGCATATAGAAGAGAAAGGGCGATAAGAGATCAAAATGCAGTAAGAGCAAGTGGATATAACGATGGAAAAGAAGAAGGAATAAAAGAAGGTCAAAAAAGAAAAGCAATTGAAATTGCAGAAAATATGCTAAAAAATGGAATGGATATTGATACAGTAGTAAAAATAACTGGATTAACAAAAGATGAAGTAAATAATTTATAAATAAAAAAGAGAAGATAAAATATAAAGTTTTATCTTCTTTTTTGATTGTAAAATGAAATAAAAAAATCAACACTAAAAAGTGTTGATTTAACCATTTATATCTGGTGGGCAGGGATGGATTCGAACCATCGTA
>JAAGKN010000620.1_pt1 | contig 81132 bp, 93 predicted proteins | sample 6206371 | NCBI WGS metagenome assembly JAAGKN01 (sample SAMN11533720, study PRJNA540317) | gut metagenome | isolation source: fecal pellets from male and female animal of same cohort | host: Peromyscus leucopus | place: USA:CA | collected 2017 | reverse complement strand
AAGTGATGGCACAAACAGATAAGAAAATTATACAAAAAACTTCACCGGCAGTCCAAAAAACTGCACCTGTGCCAGATTCTCGCAAAATCTTAAAACAATTAAGTGCATCTGACTGTGCACGTTTGGGCATAAAATTAAATAGCACATCAAGAACAAGTGATTCTGGTGTTATGAAAGCGTTATAAGACGAAAATCTTTTTCAAGATCAAGATCACATTTGGTGCAGCTTAACTGTTTTATGGTGAAATTTGTCACAAGGATATCGTCAGAAACGCAGGTTACCATATAGTTTTCACCAAGCATTGTTGAAAACAGTGATTTTACATGACTGTTTAGTTTAATTTCTGCTTCATGAAAAGTCCAAAATCTATAAAATTCTTTGCGTGATGGGTTGGAATTTTTTTGTTCATATCTGTCCATTATTTTTTTGTAATTTCTCGGACACATATATTCCACATCCACCCCGATATTTTTGTTGTTAAAGGCAGCAAGTACAATATCATTTGAGTGCGAAATGCTAAAAAATATTTCATTGGATTTAAAGAATGGTTTTCCATTATAATATTCAATTTCTCTTTGTTTAACATCATAAATTTGTCTTGCAATAAATTTAGTAAGAAAAATTCCGCATAAATGTTCCAGATATTTTTCTTCTGACTTATATTCTCTCCCATCAGAAAATGTCTCTAAACTTTTTCTAGTGACTGATTTTAAAAATTCTGATTTTCGTAAATAATAGATTTCCATTGTTCCTCGTTTATTTCTCATATTTTCCCTCTCTAAGGGAGAGGGTAAGGGTGAGGGTTTTATTGTATTACAGAATCAACAAGTGGTTTAGCTATATTAAGAGCACTTTCCACAACATAAGAATTTGACCAAAAATCACTTCGGTCGATATATCTTTTTACGATTTTACGGGCATAAGATCCGATTGCTACGCCATTGTAGGAAATTTCGCACATCTTTGCAAGTTCTGTTGTTTTTCCGTTTGTTCCCCCTGATAACACCAGATATACAGGAAGTTTTGCGTTTTGTACAATTTCTGCTGTTGCAACTGCCTGCAAGGTTGATTTGTAATTATCATCCCCGCCGCTCATTGGAAAACCGTCTGCTTGAATAATTGTTGTGTATGGTTCTCTGTCCTTCGGTCATTTCTTTAATTCTGTCAACAAGTGCTTCGTCGCTTAGTTTTCCGCGGCTTGTGCAGATACTCAAAAGGCCTTCGTAATTCTCATTTATATATTTCCATTTTGAAAATATTTCTTCTTCGTCTAGTCCCATTGCGTGAAACTCAATGCAATCAATCCCTTTATCAACAATAGAAGGGAAAACTTCATCAAGATTTTTTTCTTCGGAAATATAAGAAATTGCCGCTCTTGAACAAATTCTCCAACATTTTCCGCATCCGATGCATTTTGCTTTTTTAACTTTAGCATAATGGATTGCGCCTTGAGGGCAGACAGCTTCACAAGAGCCGCAGTTTACACATCTGTCATAATCGATTACTGCTTTTTTTACGTGCGGGTCATTTTTAATTCCGACACTTACGCAAAGATATGCATCATAAACTTTTGCTTTTTCAAGTGCTTCGCGTGCTGCGTTTATAACGTCTTCATTAGCAGAAAGGTCAAAAAATCTGCATCCTGCGATTGCATAAACATAAACAAGGCGTTTAATTTCTTCAATATCTTCATTTCCTGCGCCGCATACAAGTTTAAAACAATGTTTGGTTTCAAGTAATTCTTTCAGCATTATTTCACCATATAATTATAAATAATTTCAGACGCTTTAACAATAAATTCTTTACCTGCAAATGAGTTATGCGGACGATTTGCAAGGATTACAACAATATATTTTTTGCCTTGAGGGGTAATAACAATTCCTGCATCTCCAAGCATTGTGCCGATGTCGCCTGTTTTGTGTAGGAATATTGCATCAGGTGAAAGTCCGGCTTGAATAAGTCGATTGTTGTGAACGTGTCCCATGTAGTTGAGAATTTTGTTGCGTGAAGCTTGTGATAAAAACTTATCATTTTCATCAATATTGTAAAGCATTGTAGCCATTTCGCGTGCGGTGGTTCTATTTGTACCGCTTAAATCAGGAAGCCAAGTTTGAATTGTTGTATCTTTTAGTCCCCAATCTCTGATAGATTGATTAACATCTGTCATTGAACCTACTTTTGATACTAACATATTAGTTGCCGAATTGTCAGATTCTGTAATCATAAGTTCTGCAAGTTTGTCAATTGAGTATTGGGAATTTCTTGCTTTGAATTGCAAACTGCCTGAACCTTCAGTTCTGTAATATTCTGTTAAAGGCATTCTGTCATCAAGTGAGAATTGACCGGCCTCAATTGACTTAAATACATCAATAAGTACAGGAATTTTAATAATACTTGCAGTTGCATAGCTTTCTGATGCGTTTATGTCAATGTAATTCTGCGTTTCGTAATCCCATACAAATATTGCAGGTTTTACGGTTTGATAGTTTTCCATAAGAGTTAATAACTCTTGTTTTAAAACAGGCATATTAACATTTTCTTTTAAAGGAATCATTTGTGCGTGTTTGCTGTCGGCGGAATAACTGAACATTCTGCGACCTCCAAACCAGGAGTTTGAAAGGTATTTTGTTGTTGGAAAACTTAAATCATACATATCAGTTTGAATTGATTTGTAAGGGGTTGGATTAAATATTGCTTTGGTTACTTTGTTAAAAGAATATGGCATTGCCGTGCAGAAAAGTAATAAGATAAGAGAACTTGAAATCAAAAAACGTAATGGATTTTTTCTTTTAGTTTTTGTTCTTTTTGGTCTGTTGTTTTCTCTTAATGACGAGTATCGTTTTACTGATTCGTTTGGAACGTTTGTCGAAAAGTTATAATCAGAATACTCTGATTGATTGTAGTGTTTTGTTTGGCTAAACCTTAATACTTGTGCGGATTCGGTATATTTTTGCCTGTTAATCCTTGCTATTTTCGGCATTAAGTCAAATTCCTCCCCAATATTATTTATCATTTTACTTGACTTTTAGATTAGTGGCAAGTTATTTACATAGATATTTACAATGATAATTGTAAACAAATGTAACGAAAGACGCGTTTGTTGAAATCTGAGGTTTTGAAAAAACTTTATATAGGAGAGAGAACTTTAAAAATAAGGAGACGAGATATGGCATTTTTAGCATTAGCAAGTCAAAAGAGTTTATTGACTTTACAGAAAAACTTTTTACAATTTCAGTATGTATCAATTCAAAATCAGATTCAATCAGCGACAGCAGGTATGACTGCGGTTGAAAGAGAATATGCAAGTATGGATGATGATGATGCGGATTATACAGAAGATGCAGATTACATTTACTACGAAGACTTAAGTAATCAATTAGAAACTGAAAAGGATTCACTTGATTCACAGTTAACAGCTATTGAAAACGAAATTTCCGGTCTGAAAACACTTGTAAATAACAATATTAAATCAAGCTGTACTTTGAACTTAATTGGTGGTTCATAGTAAATCAGGATAGATTTTTCTTAAATAATTCAACTGTATTAAGCATTAGTGAGGCAATGGTCATTGGACCAACTCCGCCTGGTACAGGTGTAATATATGAGGCGATTTGGGATGCTGATTCAAAGTCTACGTCTCCGCGGGTTTTCCCGTTCTGCATCTTTGAATATTCCCACATCGATTACCACACAATCAGATTTTAACATTTTCCCTTCTATAATATTTTTCCCCGCTGCTGAAACTACAATATCAGCAGTTTTTATTATGTCTGAAAGGTTTTGAGTGTGGGAGTGGCAAACTGTAACTGTAGCATTACGGTTTAGAAGCATTTGTGCCATAGGGCGCCCTACGATGTTTGAACGACCGATAACTACTGCGTGTTTACCTTCAACAGAAATATTATATTCATCTAACAAAAGTAAAATACCTTTAGGGGTACAAGGATAAACTGTTGGTGTTTCGCCTGTAAAGAGTTTCCCAAAATTATGCGGTGTGAAGCCGTCAACATCTTTTTTAGGTGAAATTTTATTTATTACGTTTTCTTTGGAAATGTGTTTTGGAAGTGGTAATTGAACTAAAATCGCATTAACTGAATTGTCATTATTAAGTTCGTTAATTTTTTCAAGTAGTTCTTCTTCGGTTATATTTGATGGGTAATTTATAACAATAGAATTAATCCCGAGTTTTTCGGCTGTTTTTTTCTTGTTGTTTACATAAATCTGACTTGCAGGGTTTTCGCCAACAAGTATTACTACAAGGGTTGGTTTTGTTTGAAATTGATCAATTTCAAATTTTAATTCTTCAAGAAGTTTTTCTCTTAACTTTTTACCATCTAAAATTATTGTCATTTGTCCTCTATTCTATTGTTTTGCCTGAGGTAAATTTAATCTAAAATAAAACTCTTTAATTGCTTGTTTTACAACTTCTGATTCTTTAGAAATCGGATTATTTTTTAATTCTTTATCAAAAGGTATTACGCCAAGAATATCCAGATCATACTTTTTCAAAAGGTCATAAACTGATGATAAATTGTCATTATCAACTTTATTAATAACAACTCCCAACTGCGTTCCTGCAGCATATTTTGAACTAAATTCTTCAATACGTTTTGCAAGATGTGCTGATTCTTCAGAAGGTTTTGCAACAATAATTGTAGAATCAATCTCGATATCAACAAGTTGATTTAAGTATTTCAAATCAAATTCACAATCAAAAATAACTATATCATAACGGTTAATAAGTTTACAAACTGCATCATTAATCAATTTTGTAACAGGACATCTGCAATCTTTTGACCCAACAAACCACGAAACAATTATATCAACATTATCATCAATAGATACAAGAATATCTTCCATAGCCCACTCAATGAATTCTTGTTTTGACATATCTTCAGGAATACCTGTTTTATATTCGTGTTTACCGCTTCTGATACCATAAATTGTATTTCTGATATCAAGACCGAAACTGTGACCTAACTCTCCTGTCAAATCGTTATCAAATAAAAGTATGGATTTTTCAGGAAACATTTCTCTGAAAATTTGCATAAATGCTTTGACTATTGTGGTTTTACCGCTTCCGCTTTTACCTGTTATTGCAAGTTTTACAGTCAAACCTAAAACCTCTCTTTTAATTCCTGTGATAACTCATAAACCAGATTCATTGCTTTTTCAGCTTGTTCAATTGTTAATGAGCCTGCACCGCAGGATGATGTTATGAGCGAATTATCTACAACAAGTTTCTCATCAATACCTTTATTAGTCAAATAATTTACGGATTGATCAAATTTTTCTATTAAATCAGCTAATGTTATTTTGTCCAGAGCTTCTGAATCGAGTGTTGGAACAAGACCAAAAGCAATTTTCCCGCCTCTAATTAAATGTTTTTCTATAACTTTGCTATATATTGCAAAGTTGTCAGAATAAGCATAAGCATCAAAGTTAATAATATCAATATTAGCCGCAATCGGTAGAACCCAATCACATGTGCCGCAACAGTGGATTGTGCTAATTCCGCCATTTGCTTTTATAATGTCGCTAATTTCTTGGAGCATATCAACAACATCACCTTCTGAAATTGTCAAATATGCAGAAGTTCCCAGCTGCGAAATCGAAGGTTCATCCATAAAAATTATTGGAGTCGTTTCAGGATTTGCAGCTTTTATATGTTTAATCTGCCACAAAACTTTTAAGGATAAAAGTTTAACGACAACTTCTTTTAGGGTTTCATCATATATTATACATTTGCCATTTATATCATTGATTGATGTTCCTAGCGTAAATGGACCCGTGATTTGTCCTTTTGCAAATTGTGGTTTGGTTTCCTTAATTATTTGTTCAAAGTGCGAGAAGGCGGATGAAAAACCCGGGCTGATTGCATATTTTTCCAATGCCGGTGAGTTTATGTTTTCTATAATTTCTTCATAGTCTACAAAAAATTCTTCTAAATCCTCATAGAACTTTTCGCTTTCCTGATCAATTGCAAAATTTCTGTAATTATAAGGCAAAAACGAAGGCATTCCCTCCAAAAATTGGACTGTCATGTCTTCGTTTTTACTAACATTTGCCAGCTGCGGCCAAAAAGGTATTTCTGAGAAATCTCTTTTAACCACTGCCATAGCTGAATTTACATTGTTATGCGGTAATGAACCAATTGCAAGAGCTTGTAATTTTAAGTTAGAATCTTGATTCATCCGCACTCCCTTTTATGTAAGACTATTCAGCAGCTTCTTCAACTGTTTCTTCAATAGCTTCTTTTACAACTTCAGAAGCTGAAACTGAAATTGCTAATTCGCATTTAACTTTTGAAGTTAATTTAATTAACATAGTGTAGTTTCCGATTCTGTTGATTGGAGCGTTCAAAGAAACTGTTTTTCTGTCAACTTCGATACCAGCTTTTGCAGCTAATTCTTCAGTGAATTTTTTAGTAGTAATTGTACCGAATAATTTACCTGATTCACCAGCTTTAGCAGATAATTCCAATTTACCGAATTTTTCGATAGCTTCTGCTTTTTCTAAAGCTTCTTGGTGTAATTTTTCTTGTTTAGCTTTAATTCTAGCAATATTTTTTTCTCTGTTTTCTAAAGCACCTTCTGTAGCAACTTCTGCTGCACCTTGAGGAAGTAGGAAGTTTCTAGCATAACCGTCTTTAACGTTAACGATATCGCCTGCTTCACCTAAGTTTTGAACTTCTTTTTTTAATATAACTTGCATTTTACAATTCTCCTTTATATTTATATTTCTGCATGTAGCCCTAACATACTACAAACATGCTAATTTGTCGATAGCATGTTAAATTTTCTAAAGAGCACCCCGCGCAGCGCGTGGAATTGGTTAAGTTTCTCACTTCATCCGTACGCAAATCCGCTCCGGCGAGTACCCCGCGGAGCGCGTGGGACAGATCAAGTTTTGAGGTAATTGGTAGCAGAGTACCCCGAGTCTTGGATTTGCTCCACGCTCACAGAGTTTCGCATTTTGTAGCTTTGCTACAGTCTGCTCAATCTGTTCGCTATCCGGATTTGTTCGCGTTGCTCATTTCATCCGTACGCAAATCCGCTCCGGTGAGCACCACTAGCCAAGTAGGATTAAACTTAACCAGATAAATAGTATCCCTGAGATTATGCCGACAATTGATAAGTGCCAGTTCCCATACTCTTTTGCAAGTGGCAGAAGTGTATCGAAAGAAATATATGTCATAATTCCTGCTACAGCTGCCATTAGAAATCCAACAAGAATTTGAGGAACAAAAAGTCCAAAAATGAACATCCCGACTAATGCGCCAATTGGTTCTGTAATGCCTGATAGTGCAGCATAAAGCATTGCATAACGTTTTTTCCCGGTAACGTGATAAATTGGAAGCGCAACTGCAATTCCTTCCGGAATATTATGGATCGCAATTGCAAATGCCACTGACAAGCCCAAAGTTACATTCTGAGTTGTTGTTAAAAAAGTTGCCATTCCCTCCGGAAAATTGTGGATACATATAGCAATTGCAGTTAAAAATCCTGCACGTTTAAGTTTATAATGATCGTGAGAGTATGATTCAGGATCATCAGGGTGCAAAAGTTCTTCTGTATCAACGTGGTCAGGTAAAAAATAGTCAATCAATATTGATACAAGAAGCCCTATAACAAATCCGCCAAATACCATCCATTGATACATATGCGGAAAATTCACTTTTAAAAGATTTTCAGAACTTGGAATAATATCAACAAGTGAAATGAAAATCATTACACCTGCAGAAAAACCTAAGCCTACAGATAATGTTTTTAAATTATCTTTTTTGGTTATGAAGGCAATAGCGCCACCAACTGCTGTTGTTAGTCCTGCTAACATTGTGAGGCCAAATGCTAATCCAAAATTGTTCTGTAAATTCATAAATTGTGTCCTTTTGCAAAAACAAATATACCACAAAGAAACTTTTTTATAACCAGTACGTCTTAACATATATGATTCTTCATAGATTCTGTGAAGAACATAAGTTAGGAAGAGGAGAGGATTAATGGAGTTATTTACGAATCTGATTTATGAGTATAAAAAAGGTATGCGAGATATGGCTATGTATACTTGCAAAAAGGAGGATTACCATACATATGCACAGCATTTGATGAATAATGAAGTTGAATTTGTTACAAGAGAAATTGGAAATGAAAAGGTAAATTTCTTCTTTGGAAATGCAGATTGTCTTTCTATTTTTGAAGGTTTTTCAAGTGATAAGCTTAACGAGCTTACCAAATATGAAGATTTTATTTTAGGAATTATGCTGGGGTATTCACGATGTGAGCAGTATCAAAGGTTTTTAAATACGGTAAATGCTCCATCCAAAATGGCATGCCCCACCTAATGATTGATGTTTCTAATAAAAAAGCCATGCCTTCCGCTAAATATAAGCTTTTGAGCATGCTTTAAAATATAAATGTGAAGTTTTGTAAACCAATACGTTCAAACTCCTAATGGGCTGAAACCATGTCACCGACATGATTTCAGCCCTGTCTATATATATTGAAAGTTTACAGAAATAAATATTATGGACATGCGCTAAAAACAAGGTACAATTAAAATATGCTCAGGTTTGGGCAGTTTCTTGTAGAGGTTAAATGATGTATGAGACAGTAAGTAAAAATCTTTTGCAAATACAAGAAGAAATCGCACCTTGTAAACCCAGAATAATTGCAGTTACAAAGTATTTTGACGGAGCCGCAATTGATGCCGCATATAATGCAGGACTTCGCGACTTCGGAGAATCAAGAGTAATTGAAGCATCTGAAAAAATTAGCAAGCTTTCAGAAGATGTTAGAAATCATTCTAATTTTCACCTGATTGGACATTTACAGACCAATAAAGTGAAACAGGCAGTGAAAGTATTTGATTATATTCATTCTGTTGATTCTGTGAAACTTGCTCAAAATATTTCACAACAAGCTCAGCAAATTGGTAAGATTCAAAAGGTTCTTATCCAAATTAATAATGCAAATGAAGAACAGAAATTCGGTTTTTCAAAAGCAGAAGTGTTTGAATGTTTTGAATGTATTCAGGCTTTACCAGCTCTTGAAGTAGTAGGGGTTATGAACATGGCACCGCTTGGAATTTCAGAAGAAGAAATTGAACATTTGTTTTTGGATATTGTTCAGATAAAAAATGAGCTTGAAAGAAAGTTTAACTGCAAATTAACAGAAATATCAATGGGTATGAGTCAAGATTATTTGATTGCAGCAAAACAAGGTTCGACAATGTTAAGGATAGGTAGAAAATTATTTAAATAATAAACGGAGGAAAAGTCGGTGGCAGCAATAACAGATAGTTTCAGAAAAGTTGTAGATTTCGTGATGGATGGTTTTCGTGGTGAAAATCCGTTCGTTGATGTGAATGATCCAGATGGATATGAAGATGATTATGAATATGTTGAAGAAGGTAGTGCATTAAGACAAATTGCACCATCATTTTCACCGGTTGTAGAAAAACAAAATGAAGCAAAAGTTCTTAGCCATCCGAGCATTAACAGAGGCGGTAATGAAGTTGTAGTTATCGAACCTCGTTCATTTGATGATGCTGCTATTATTGTTCAACACCTTAAAGATAGAAAAATTGTTATGCTTAACTTGCATTTACTAGATAAAGAACAATCACAAAGAACAATCGATTTTGTTTGTGGTGCATCTCAAGCACTTAAACGGAAATCCTAAAAAAGTTGGTGATTTGGTATTCGTATTTGCTCCAAGTAACGTTACTTTATCAGCAGATACTGTACCTCAACAAAGCAAATTTAATGATTCTTTGTGGAGAACTTCTCTACAGTAGAATAATTTTGGTATGAGAAGAGAGATAGTTTAGATATACAGGCGGCAAACTTGCCGCCTTTTTATTTTGCGGTGCAACGGGGCAATTCCGTCATTTAGAATTTCACTTGTGTCTCGTTCTTGTGCAAAACTGCTTTGAGTTTGCCTGCCAAAGTATCCTGATCTTGATCTATACTGTGCTTTTACCTTTGTGCTGTCTTATTTTGTATCTGTTGATTTTAATTATAGAGTCGTAAGGTTCTAATATTCCCGCATTTTTCGCATTTGCGTTAATCTGTGAATTGTAATTATTAAAAATATTATGAAGTAGCATAGGCTTGGTGAAAAATATAAATTATATGTTCCTGAAAAATCATAAATTCCAAAAAGATCGTCTATATTATTGCTAAAATGATTTATCATAATATCTATGCTTATTATAAATACTAAAAGTAAAATATACTCTTTTCCTTTATTAAAAAATTTCTTCAGAGTCTGAGTCGTATTATTTGTAATAGTATATGTTGTTATAAATATTATCGCAAAAATTTGTTGTATTTTAAGATATAAAATCAAAAAAGCAATTTCTAGAAATCCGCACATTCTTGTTTCTGGTAAACATACAATATTAAGATATTTGTCGATAATATATTTTCCTATGGTGTTCATGTATATCCATGGCATAGAAATTATTAGTAATATAAATAATATGAAGATAATAGTTTTATGATTCATTTGCATATTTTATTTTACCGGTTTATAAATTAATTATACCATATCATCATAACAAACTTTTTGCCAGTCATAGGATCAAAGTGTCTCTGTTTTTCGTCTATAACAGGGGAATTTGATGAGAAGCATCCCCTATCTAATATTTTATTTGTGTCTCGTTCTTGTATAATATTATTTTAATTCTCCGCGAATTTTCCACCATAAAAATAAAACCAGATAACTTCCAAATAAATCAAAGCAAAACATAATTATTAGTATAGCAATACAAATTTCTTTTAGATCACCTATAAGATAGCTATTTGCATCCATATGCGAAAAATTAAAATTATGGTCTTCTAAATAGTCTTTTATATTTATGATGCTTATAAAGATTATATATAAAAAAACTGGTAATTCAGTAAATAGTAAGAATTTTAATCTAAATTTATTGTTATTTTTAAGATTATGTATGAATTTTTGAATGATTTCATTTTTAGACTTTCTTTCTAATTTTCCATATGCAATAGGAAGTACAAGCAGTCTTAATAAAATTATAGCTAAAAATGTAAATACAGCCACAGTAAGTGCTCTATCAGGGTCATATGAAAAAGCACTAGCAATTATAACTGCTATTAGTACTATAATTGGACCACTAAAAATAATATTTGCGCCTAATAGGTTTATAAGTACTACAAATATTATTTCTTTATTTAAGTATTGTTTTATGTTCATGTGAATCTTTCCTCCATATAATATTATAAATTATTTTTTTGGTAATAGCTTAATGTTATTTCCAGTTTTAGAACTCCTCTCAAATTTTGTGAGGAGTTCTAAAAATATATTATTACCATTTGAATTTAACTGGTATTATTGTATAGTATTTCTTAAAAACATTTATAGCTTGTTCAAATGCAAAGAAATTATTTGCTGAGGTAAGTATAGGATTTGTTTTATATGATTTTGTGTCGAGTTCAAAATCGTATTTATCAAATAAGTATCCAGTAAAATATCCACCTTATTTATTCTTTATTTTTAATGTTTTTTGCAATGTCAATAATGAACCATATAATGTATAAAGCTAAAAAGTTGAGTGATATACTTCCATGTATTACTATATAACTTAATGCCGTATCTTTAATGGTTTTTATAAACCAATCATCAAGGTATGGATAAGTAAAATATTTATAGATAAATATAATGATACAATCAATAACTATTGAGAGAGATATAATTATTATTTTTTGGGGATTATTTGTTCTAATGTTATTAAAGAATTTTGCTAATATGCATTGTGGATAAAATTTTTTACAAATTATCCACAATGCAATTAGTAAAATTTTACTAAACAAGGGGTAAGTGCATAATATAAAAATTGCAATATAGAAAAAAGTATCATTTGGAGGAATTATAATATTCAGGAAAGATTCGCCGAAAAGCCAGACCAACCATCCTAGAAACCAAAAATTACAAGATATGCATGTCAGTACTATTGTTATATAACTAAAACAATAACTAAGAATTTCTTTTATCTGCTTTTTCATATACTCTAACCTCCATCAATTAGATTTTGTAGGTTTATTTTCTTATATTCATTATAAACTCGAATTCAAATAACACCTTAATGATATTTCTAGTTTGTAAATCTTTACAATTTTATTCTGATTTTAATTATAGAGTAGTAAGGTTCTAATAATCCCGCATCTTGTGCGTTTCTTCCCATTTTGACTAGTCGATTTGTGCTGTTTTTATTAAAATCATATGTATCACCTAAAGTCATTTCTATTCCTCCATTGTGCATTTTTGCTTCTATGATATCGCATTTTCCAAGAGCGTTGAAGGCATCGAACTCTCTATATTTATAAAAACTAAGTGAGTCATTTTTTATAACTTGTCCTTGCGCCAATTTGCTGAAATTATTCTTTACATAGTCGTTTATAGTGTCAGATTTTTCCAGATGTCTAGAAATTTCACTGTTTTCGTGAAAAATAATACCTCTACAATTGTCTAATCCAAATTGGGTTCCCACTTTGTTTTTTGCATATTCTTGATATTCTTTTGGCAGATCTGAGATTTTATCGAATAATTTACCGTTTTGCTTGATATAATCTAAGTTATTATCAATTCCTTGAGAAGAAATATTCCATAAATGTGCGGCATTAGGCGCAGGAATTTTACCCAATTTATTAATTCCAAGATCGAGTTTAATTTTATCTTGTAAACCGTTTTGGTATGTTATTTCTTGTAATTTGTTTTTTAGTTCTACTATATTTCCTTGAAGTAATTGTTTGAAAATAGGTGAATAGTCGTTATATTGTATTTCTGTTTCAAATAGTGGATCTTGACTGTAGTTTTGCTTGATATCAATTTCTTGCGGATTGAGAGTTTCAGTAGGAACAAGTTCATACTGAATTCCCTCGTTACCGAAATACTGCATACCATCATAATAAACTTTTTTGCCTGTTATTGGATCAAAGTGTCCCTGTTTTTCGTCTATAACAGGGGAATTTGATGAGAAGCATCCGTCATTTAGAATTTTACTTGTGTCTTGTTCTTGTGCAAAACTACTTTGAGTTTGTCCGCCAAAGTATCCTGATCTTGATCTGTAGTGTGCTTTTACCTGTGTGCCGTCCGATCTTGTGTAAGCACGAACAAAAATTACATCACTATCTCCTTCAAGATCAATTGAGCGCGGTATTCCTAAATTGTTCATTTGAAAATTGATAGCTTCCTCCAGTGCTCCAAATTCATTGCGTGTCATATTGCCGATATCTTCTGCAGTAAAGATTCGGTTGTTGTTTGATACTTTGTTGAAAAAATTTCGTAAATTTGCCATAAAATATTCTCCTATAATTATTAACCATTTATAGATTAAACTATTTTATAGAATCCTAACAGTCCGTATTTTTACGTACGTAAAAATACGGACTTGACAAGGGGTAAATATATTGTCGCTACAACAAACGAACCAATTTGAAAAATAAATTAGTTCATAAAATTTTACAAATATTTTAGGGAAATTTAGGTCAGTTTATTTGAAAAATTTGCCTTTTTTCATCATTTTCATAGCATTCATAGCTTGCACCATTGCTTTTTTCTCATTTTTCTTGCCAAAGCCGCCGAACATTTTTTGCATTTTGTTCATCCCGCCCATCATTTGGCGCATTTGTTCAAACTGTTTTACATAAAGATTTACTGTGTGCAAATCCATTCCGCAGCCTTTGGCGATACGTTTTTTGCGGCTTGTATTCAGAAGTTCCGGATGTTCACGTTCATCAGGTGTCATACTTTGGATGAAAACTTCTATTTTCTTGAATTCTGTATCTGTTGCGTGGGAAATTTTTTCGCGATCAGATTGTTTTAAATTTACCCCGGGAAGCATACCAAGAATTTGATCCATTGAACCAAACATTTTCATTTGTTTTTGCATATTCAAAAAGTCATTGAATGAAAACTCTGCTTTGCTCATTTTTTCCTGCATTTTAAGAGCTTCTTTTTCATCAAAAACCTCTTGAGCACGTTCTACAAGAGAAACAATATCTCCCATTCCAAGAATACGTGTTGCCATTCGTTCCGGATAAAAATCTTCAAGTGCATTAAGTTTTTCACCGGTACCTGTTAGTTTAATAGGTTTTCCTGTACAGTGGACAACTGATAATGCTGAACCTCCGCGTGAATCACCATCGAGTTTGGTTAAGACAAGTCCTGTTAAGCCGATTTGTGCATCAAAATTTTCTGCAACATTAACAGCTTCTTGTCCTGTCATAGCATCAATTACTAGAAGTTTTTCGTGTGGTTGGAAAACTCGGTCAATAATTAGTAGTTCTGACATCATTTCAGTATCAATTTGTAAACGACCTGCTGTATCAAGAATTAGAACATTAAATCCATTTTCTTTGGCATAATTTATCGCGTTTTGGACAATATCTTGAACATCTGTTGAACCCTCGATTGAAAAAACTTCGCAACCAATTTCGGATCCTAGAGTTTTTAATTGAGTTATTGCAGCGGGACGATATACGTCACAAGCAACCAATAGGGGATTTTTACCATCTTTTTTTAGTTTAACTGCAAGTTTTGCTGAGGATGTTGTTTTGCCTGAACCTTGTAAACCTAGCATCATAATTAAAGTTGGATGTCCTGATAGGTTAAGCGGGTTTAATTCTTTTCCAAGAAGCTCTATAAGTTCATCGTGAACAATTTTAACTAAGTTGTTGTGATGGATTTACACCTTGTAAAACATTTTCACCTTCAGCTTTATCTTTGATTGAAGAAATAAAAGATTTAACAACACGCAGGTTAACATCAGCTTCTAACAAGTGCACGTCTAATTTCGCGTAAAGCATCTTGCATATTGTCTTGTGTTAATTCTTGTGAGTGAGTTTTGGAAATAATATTTTGTAGTTTTTCGCTTAAATTATCAAACATTTTATATCCCTTTAAATTTATTCTATGCCGATTTTATCATGAACAAACACTTTTAAACATCATAAAAATATGTTAATATAAAGAAAAGGAGTTAGTATGAAGAAAATTTTATTATTCACGTTTATATTTTTGAGTGCAGGAGTAGTATTTGCAGAGGTTAATATGCCATCGGCTCCGGTTAGTTATAAAAAACCGGTACAGTCTACGGGTTCTGGAATAAATGCTGGAGCTAGTGTTTCTTCTATTCCATTAAGTTCGGAGGCAAAAGCTCTTGGTAGTGCACTTCTTTCGCAAAATAATACGGCTTATCAGCAGGCATATAAGAGTATGTTATCCAAAGGTGCTACTAATATAAATCCGGAAGGTCACATCAATAATTGTCCATATCGAAAGAATATTTCTATTACAGCTGGTGGTAGAACATTAAAGGGGCAAAAATGTGCCAAGGTTTCTTATACCTATCGTGGTAAACATTATGAAGAAGGATTTTGTAAGTAATTAATAAATAAAAAGCACCCGAATCGTATGAATCGGGCGCTTTTTTGACTTATTATTCTTTGTGTCTTTAATTCACAAATCCTCGCGGAGCGTGTGTAACTTACCAAGTTTTGCAAGGTAATTAGTAGCATAATGCCCCGTGTGGCCGAGCACCTAGTCTTGAGCGTGACCAGCTGTACCTAGAACGTCGCGCATTTTGTGCATAACCATTTCTTTAACAGCAGTTCTACCAGGTCCCATGTATTCACGTGGGTCGAATTTTTCAGGATGTTCAACGAAGAATTCTCTGATAGTAGAAGTCATTGCAAGTCTTAAGTCTGTATCGATGTTAATTTTAGCAACACCGTGTTGAGAAGCATATTTAAGCATATCTTCAGGAACACCTTGTGCGTTAGGAAGGTTGCCACCGAATTTATTACATTTAGCAACGAATTCAGCAGGAACAGAAGATGAACCGTGAAGAACGATTGGGTAATCGCCGAATCCAGCTTCTTTTAATGCATCTTTAATTTCTTTAAGTCTTTCGAAGTCTAATTTAGCTTCACCAGCGAATTTGTAAGCGCCGTGAGAAGTACCGATAGCGATAGCTAATGAATCACAACCAGTTTGTTTAACGAATTCAACAGCTTCTTGAACGTTGGTATATTTAGCATCTTTAGCATCAACGTTTACGTCATCTTCAACACCTGCTAATTTACCAAGTTCAGCTTCAACTGAAACTCCTCTTTCGTGAGCGTATTCAACAACTTTTTTAGTTAAAGCAACGTTTTCTTCGAATGAGAATCTTGAACCGTCGATCATAACAGAAGAAAATCCGCCGTCGATACAAGCTTTACAAATTTCGAAGTCAGCACCGTGGTCTAAGTGTAGTGCGATAGGTACTGTAGTTGTAGCTAAAGCAGCTTCAACTAATTTTATTAAATATGTTTGGTTAGCATATTTTCTAGCACCTGCTGAAACTTGTAAAATGATTGGAGATTGTGTTTCTTCAGCAGCTTCTGCAATACCTTGTAAAATTTCCATGTTGTTTACGTTGTAAGCACCAATAGCGTATCCGCCAGCTAATGCTTTTTTGAACATTTCGTTTGTTCCAACTAATTTTCTTTCACTCATTTGAGTTCTCCTTCTTTATTGTATAAAATATTACACATCATGTAATTTATAACAAACAAAAGTAAAGTTCAACCGGCTTGCTTAGGCACCTAGCATGCTGGCGCCGATAACCCCTGCTGAATTCCCAAGTTCTGCGCGAACAATTTCCACAGAGTTTCCAGCAACAACCATTGCTCTTTCTTTAATCGTTTTTCTGATCGGGTCTAATAATAGATCGCCGGCTTCTGCAACACCTCCACCGATGATTACTTTTTCAGGGTTAAGAAGATTAATTACGCTTACAAGTCCCATGCCGATATAGGTTCCCACGATTTCAAAAATTCTTTTTGCAACAGGGTCACCTGCTTCAGCAGCTTTTGCAACGATGTAAGGGGTAATTTCACCATCGGCTGCCATTTCTCTGTACTTAGTTGATTTACCGCCTTTTAAGTATTCTTGTGCCATTGCGACTATTGAAGGACCTGAAGCAAATGCTTCTAAACATCCTGTATCTCCGCAGCCGCAAATTGGTCCATCATTCATCTGAAGTTTTATGTGTCCGATTTCTCCGGCAGCGTTTGCAGCACCTCGTACAAGTTGACCGTTAATTACAAGTCCTGAGCCGATTCCTGTACCAACAGTTATACATACAAAATTTTCGCAGCTTCTTCCTGCGCCGAATTTCATTTCGCCTAAAGCTGCACATCTAACATCGTTGTCAATTTTTGTTGGAATATGAAATTCATCTTCGATCATTTGTGCAATCGGAACGTTAACCCAGCCAGGAATATTAGGAGCTAATTTTACAACACCTGTTTTGCAGTCAACTTGTCCGGGAAAATCAAAACCTATTGCTTCAATATCTTTAGATTCGGTATTTGTTTCTTTCATCAAATCTTTGATTGCTTGTTTAATATTGTTAACTGTATATTCATAACCCATTTTTGCGTATGTTGGAACTGCTGTTTGAATATATAATTTTACCGTTTTCGTCAACAAGTGCAATTTTTACGTTTGTACCGCCAACATCAATACCGATTCTTTTAGACATTATTCTCTCCTTATTTCATAAAATGTATATTCATCTAAATTTTACCTCAAAAATCTCAGGAGAAAATTTGTTAAATTTTGTTACAAGAATTTGTCAAAAATCTAAAGTTTTTTGCTTCAAACGCCGTAATACTACATGAAAGCACGTGAAAAGTGTAATTTTGAAAGGAAAACAATGGGTTTAGCAGCATCACAAGCAAGATTATTAACCATAACAGCCAGAAAGGCTGACTGTGAGTTTGAGTCAATGATGTTATCTCATCAGAAGATTTCTCTTTCACGTGATATGGAAAAAATTTCTAATCAGTATCAAAAGTCATTGAATGATACAAAACTTGTATATGATTATTATGGATCAGGTGATAGTGAAATGGATTTAACTTACGGTTTGTTAATGACACCGTCAGTTTATAACGATTATTATCCAAAACTTGTTACAGATTCTAAAAACAGAGTTGTTTTAAATGGGGCTTATGCTTCTGCTGCAAGAGCTGCAGGTATTCCTGCAGAAGGTTTGAGCAGGAACTCCTTCTTCTGAGGTTCGTAATAGATTTATTGAATGTTTAGCAAATGCAAATATTATATCTGCTCATTCTGCTGCAACAATTGAAGGTATTACTTATAATAATGCGATCGGTAATGGCAGTACAATTCAACCTACTGCAGGTGTTACAGAAATTACTTATGATGAATTGCTTGATTTGTTAGATGCTAATGCTGCAAAATGCGGCGGTTTAGGTACCGGCGGCTCAGATGCAAATGGTGATGGTAATCTGGACGGATATGAACGCTTTTATAAACAAGAACCAGGCGGAGCAATGGTAAAAGTTTCTGAGGCCGGTAATACTGCTGGTGCAGGCGGAGAAGTAAGTATAAGAGATCTTTTAGATGGCAAAAGTGAATATTATTTATCACTATTAGCTAGACAAGGTGATGAGCTTCCTGTTTTAGAAGCTCAATATTTACAGGACAGACTTGCAGGTGAAGATGGTATCTTAAGCTGGATGCTTGATCAATTTAGTACAGTTCTGGGTGGTACACCTGCCACTGATACTGCTTTGCAGTATGCGTATAATTCTGTATATGATATTATCGTTCCGAATAACCACCTTACTAACTGGGTAAATGATAACAATGGCAGTAAGGGTAGCCATGGTAATATCCTTAATGATAAGAAAGGCGAAAGACAGAAAACATTAGAACCTGAAAATAAAACATTACTACAATACATGCAAGAAGTCGGTGAATATGAAGGTACTAAAGGTCTAAGAAATCATAATGATAGTATTGCCGCAAAATCTTCTGATTATATCGGATTTTATTTTACGGGTGACAAAAACCAAAACTGGACTCACAAAGATAGAAACGATAAATCTCAAGTTACGGTAAACCTTAATAACATAGCCCAAGTATTCCTTACTGCTTATGTTCAGTATATGGAAGGTATTGAAACATCCGAATATGACTGGAAAAAAGGTAAACTTTCAGAATCAAATCTTTATGATCCTAAAGAGAATAAAGATTTCAAATTTACCCTAGTTTCAGAAGCTGAAATTGATAATAATGATGAATATTTATATGCAAATTTCTATGATACATTATTCAACAGAATTTGTTTAAGCGGTTGGACTGAAAACGATAGAATTGATGATGAAGATTATATGGGTGAAATGCTCAAAAGCGGTATGGCATATATTTCTTCTGTAAGTGATGACGGGTATTATTATCAGGGTAATTACTCTACAGATAGAGCCATTTTAGAGGTTGCCGATAGTGAGGCAATCGCGAAAGCTCAGGCTCAATATAATACTGAAAAAGCTAAAATAGAAAATAAAGAACAAACAATTGATATGAAGATGAAAAATCTTGATACTGAAATATCATCGCTAACCACAGAATATGATACGACCAAACAAGTTATTACAAAATCAGTTGAAAAATCGTTTAAGCGATATGAAGCATAAAAAAGACCGGTTATCCGGTCTTTTTTATTTTAAGTAATCTGGCTGTTTTCAGCCAGAAAATTCTTTTTCAAATTAATTTTTTTGAAATACGAAAATATATTCGTGCGTGAAGATGCTGAAACCGCCTGCAAGCGCTCTATAACGCCATAAGTTTGCAGTTCTGCCTTTTCCGCGTTCATTGCCTTGAATATCTTTTACAATTGTTGATTTTAAAACAAAACCAAGTTTTCTCATTCTGTTCATACACTCAAAACCAAGAGGCTGAACTTCTGAATTCTTGTAACTGTCGCCGATAATCAAGCATGCAAAACGACCTTTTTCAAGCATATCATAACCGTTTTTTGCAACTTTTTCAAACATATCATAAAACTGTTCAGTTGATTCACAGTTTGATAGGTCTTCTTTTTTATCTGAGAATTTAATAATATCATCATAAGGCGGATGAAGCATTAAGAATTGAGCTTTTTCTTCGCCCAAAATGTCAAGACCTGCTTGAATTTTATCTCTAACTTCATCAGATGCTGAATCTCCACAGATAATTCTTACATCTGTTACAAGTTGTTTTGGGGTGAATTTTTCAGAAACGCTTTCTGCAAGTTCGTCTTTCAACTCAACTCCGATGCAGCGTCTGTTCATGTTGATTGCTTCAATTCCTGATGTTCCTGAACCGAAGAATAAATCAAGTACAACATCATTTTTTTTGTATATCGTTCATACATTTGTTGCGCAATTTGCGGGATATAGTTTCCGTGGTATTCGTTTGAGTGCCCGTGCTGTTTTAATCTTGACGGAAACTGCCATAATGTTCCTGTTAAAATATGAGCGTAATCTTTCCATTTTTTAAGGTTTATGTCACTATATTTGGTTGTTTTAACCTCAGGCTGTTTTACAATTTGCAAATCTGCCTGTTTTTTAGGTTGTAATTTTAAATTTGATGTCGCTTTTCTTACCAAAATTCCCCCCGCAATCTGTAATTATTCTTTTACTCTTTAAGCTTATAAAAATGTTTCAAATTTGTAATCAAACATTTAGATGATTTTATGTTTGATGTAGATTGGGGATAAGATAAATAGAAGGATTGAGATAGGTTTTGGAATGGCAAGAATAAAGCAGTTATCGAAGCATTTGATAAATCAAATTGCAGCAGGAGAAGTTATTGAACGTCCGGCGTCTGTTGTGAAAGAATTAACAGAAAATTCAATCGATGCAGGCGCAACAAGGGTAAGTATCGAAATTACTAATGAATGTCGTGATATTCGTGTTGCGGATAATGGGTGCGGCATTCATCCTGATGATATTCTTCTTGCTTTTTCAAAACACGCGACAAGTAAACTTCAAGAAGATGAAGACCTTTTTGATATTCGTACATTGGATTTCGCGGTGAAGCTCTTGCAAGTATTATTTCTATCTCAAAATTAACCTGTACAACAAGAACAAAAGATTATGATACAGGAACAAAAGTTAAATGCGAAAATTCTGAAGTTTCGCAGGTTGAAACGGGTTGTGCTGTTGGCACAATTATGGATATTAAGGACTTGTTTTATAATGTACCTGTGCGTTTGAAATTCCTGAAAAACGCAAATACAGAGTTCTCATATATTCAAGAAATTGTTCAATCTATTGCTCTTTCACATCCAGAAGTTTCTATAGAGTTGAAAAAATTCGGTAAAACTGTTCTGAAAACAACTGGTCAAAATAATCTTACACAAACAATAAAAGAGGTTTACTCATCGGATGTGACCAATAGTCTTAAAGAAGTTTTGAAAACGGATAATATTTCCGGACTTAAAATGAGCGGATTTGTGAGTACTCCTGATTATACGCGTTCAAGTAAAAAAAGTTACCATATTTATATCAATTCAAGAAGTGTAAAATGTCCTGTATTTCAAAAAGCTATTGATATGGTTTACAAAAACTTAACTGCAAATAATAAGTTTCCGTTTGTTGTTTTGAATTTGGAAATTCCACCGCATGATGTGGATGTAAATGTTCACCCGACAAAAAAGGAGGTTAGATATAAAAATCCTAATCAAATTTTTAATTTTATTTATACCTCTGTAGAAGCTGGTTTGTCTAATTATGTTGAAAAAGCTTATACCCCGATTCAAAGCGGGCGTGAAAGTGTTTCTGTTTTACCTGACATTAAACCGTCAGATGAGGAATCGCCAGATGTTATTAATTTCCCAACCAAACAGGCGCAAGGGTTTTTTGTGGACGAAAAATCAGATACAATGTTTATTTCTGATTTTGATATGAAAAAACTTGAACACGAAAATGAAACTTTTACCAAGCCTGAACAAAAACAAATTTTTATGCCGCAGGAAACTATTGTGGAGCCTGAGGAAAATATTATAGGGCAATATCACGATACTTATATTTTGATTGATACGGATGAAGGACTGGAAATTGTTGACCAGCATATTGCGGAAGAACGTTATATTTATGAAAAATTGAAATCAGAAAAGAATGTAGTTTCTCAAATGCTTTTTGTTTCTGATGTGATTGAAGTTTCTTCATCTGAAGCTGAACTTATCAAGGAAAATTTAGACAAGTTTGAACGCTTTGGTTATGGTATTGAATTTTTGAAAGACAATGAATTGATTTTCCGAAAAGTTCCGCAATTGCTGTCAAAAGTTAATCCGAAAGATATTATTGCGGATATTTTAGAAAATATTGAAGGTGATATTGATAATTTGGAAGAAAAAATTCTTATTACAACATCTTGCAAGGCTGCAGTGAAAGCGAATACCAAACTATCAATCTGGCAGATGCAGGAAATTATAAAAAAATGGCGAACTACTAAAATGCCTTATACTTGTCCGCATGGAAGAACAATTTCAAAGGTTATTCCTCATAAGGAGCTTGCAGGATTTTTCCAACGAGCAAAATAACGTTATGGAGTTTTCTTAAACTTATTTGCAATATAAACAAATGTTTTTTTAATAAAATCAAAAACTTTTGTTCCTGCAGTTTTTAATGTGGTTGTAATTTTAGACATATCAGGCAGTTTTATTTTTCCTTTAGAAAGGAGTAGTGCGGCAATAGCCCCAACTGCCAGACCTCCAAACAGCCACTTTTTCCAGCCTGGATTTTCTACAATATTTCTATTTGAGTTGTTAAATTCATCGGCTTGAGGGGAATTTTTCAAGTTTGTACCGTCAGGCAGAAGCGAAGTATTGATTGTTGGAAGATCTTTAAATTTGGGATTCCCGACATATCTTGCCGGCTGTCCTAAAATATCTGCAGCTGCATCGTAATCTAAAATACCGCTTGCTGCACACGCATCTAATGGATAAACCCAATCTAAAGACATAATAATTTCCTTTATATTTTTAACCTACATATATATAAAGTTTTTTTTGTCTAAAAAATTGCGCCAGTTATAAAATTAAGGTGTATCATCCAAGGTGCATTCATTGTCGCGCAAACTCGTCATTGCTATTTCTGCGCTTATATTAGGTGTGCATTTAATGTCATATTCTTTACCTGTGACAGTAATGCTGCATTTACCTTTTTTATAAAGACAGGTGTAATGTTTAGGTTTATTGCTATATATTTTAGTGTATGAACACTTTTTAGGTACTTGAAGTAATAATTTTATTTTCTGTTGTGTCAAAAATGGGCAATTTTCAGAAATTTTTTGGTAATTTTTATCGACTTTTATAATACAGTCATTAATTTTACCTTTCATATAGTATTGGCAAGTGTAATAACCAATATACTTTTCCTCATCTTCAGCCCGAGTTGTTACAAACAGCCCACAGACAAATATAATTCCTAGTAATAACAATAAAAATCTTTTCATATTTTTATTATAATGTAATTTCTTAATTTTTAATCAAACAAATACAGTATTTTTGTGCTACTATTTAAGCATAAATTACTAATATGAGGGAAAATAAATGGATAAATATTATTTAACAACAGCGATTGATTACGTAAACGGCGCACCGCACATTGGACACGCTTATGAAAAGATTTTGACAGACATCATTGCAAGACACTATTCTCAAAGAACTGATAATATGTTTTTCTTGACAGGTACTGACGAACACGGAATTAAAATCCAAAAAACATCAGCAGCTCAAGGTAAAACTCCAAAAGAACTTTGTGATGAAAATGCTCAAAAATTCAAAGATGCTTGGGCTACATTGGATGTTAAATATAACAGATTTATCAGAACAACTGATGAAGACCACGAAAAAGTTGTTCAAAAAATCTTCCAAAAACTTGTTGAAAAAGGTGACATTTATAAACACGAATACGAAGGGTTATACTGCTCAGGATGCGAATGTTTCTTGAACCCTAAAGATTTGACAGAAGACGGACTTTGCCCTGACCACCTTAAAAAACCTGAAGTTGTAAAAGAAGAAAATTATTTCTTCAAATTATCTTCTTACAAAGATGCTATTATTAAACACATCAAAGAAAATCCTGAATTTATTGTTCCATCATTCAGAGCAAACGAAGTTCTAAATCAGTTAGAAGATATTCAAGACATTTCAGTTTCTCGTAACAAAGCAAATGTCGGCTGGGGTATTGATGTTTTAGATGACCCTGAACAGTCAATTTATGTATGGATTGATGCACTTTCAAACTACATCACAGCTATCGGGTATGATACAGAAAATCCGTCAGAACAATTTAAAAAATTATGGCCTGTAGATGTTCACGTGATCGGAAAAGATATTTTGAAATTCCACAGCATTTACTGGATTGGAATTTTGATGGCATTAGAATTACCGTTGCCAAAACACATTTTTGCTCACGGTTGGATTACAATTGACGAAACAAAAATGTCAAAATCTTTAGGCAATGTTGTTTCTCCAACATCTGTTTTGGAAAACTTTGAACTTGCTCATCCTGACGCGTTCAGATACTATATGGCAACCTCTGCACCTTGCGGACGTGACGGTAACTATTCTGACCAGGACTTTAAAGAAAAAGTTAACGCTCATCTTGCAAACAGCATGGGTAACTTATTAAACAGAAGCCTTTCAATGCTTGTTAAATACTTTGATGGTGAAATTAAAGAAGAATTCTTAACTAATCGTTCAAAAGAAGCTGAAAGCTTACTTAAAACAGCTTTAGGCACAGTTAAAATTGTTGAAAACCATTTTAACCACTTTGAAATTCAAGAAGCAGCACAAGAAATTATTTCACTTGTTGATGCTACAAACAAATTTGTAACAGACAATGCACCTTGGACACTTGCTAAAGAGGAAAAAATGACCGAATGTGGTCAAGTTCTTGTGACAGTTTTGGAAATTATGTGTATAATTTCATCACTAATTTATCCATACTGTCCAAATATTGCAGCAGATATGGCAAAACAATTATCATATGATTTGTCAACAAAACTTGATGATATTAAATTAGGTAATATAAAAGCAGGAAAACTTATCACAAAAGAAGATATTCATCCGGTATTTTTGCGTGTGGATAGTGAACTTGCCGATAAATCCAAAGCTAAAGTTTAATATTATAATTATAAAGAATGTAAAAATTGTCCTCATCAGAGGGCAATTTTTTATGTAAAATGTTTTGTAAATGTAGAAAATTAAATATCAACCCCTTGCATCATTTCGACAAGTTGTGAGATTGTACCTTCCATGGTTACGCTGTCAGAAGTCCGCTGTTGCAAAAATGCATTAACTTTGGGCATCATTTCGATTGCAGTATCAAGACGCGGGTTTGAACCAGGCTGGTACATACCAACGTCAATTAAGTCTTTATTTTCGCGATACATTGACATAATTGTACGGAGTTTCCCGGCCGCCTGCCTTATGCTCTGGGGCTGCAATCGCACTCATCAAACGCGAAATACTTCCCAAAACATCAATTGCAGGATAATGGTTAGATTCTGCAACTTTTCTGGATAAGAAAATGTGCCCGTCAACAATACCACGCACAATATCAACAATCGGGTCAGAAATATCATCCCCTTCCATAAGTACGGTGTAAAGCGCTGTAATCGAGCCTTTTGGACTGTTGCCGGCGCGTTCAAGAACCTTTTGAAGCCATGAGAAAATTGATGGCGGGTAACCTTTCATTGTTGGCGGTTCCCCTAATGATAAACCCACTTCACGTCCTGCCATTGCGCAACGTGTTACGGTATCAGTCATTAAGAAAACTTTTTTACCCTGATCTCTAAAATATTCGCAAACGGCAGTTGCTGTTAAAGTGCTTTTTGACGAATTAGTGGCGGTTGGTCTCCGGTTGAACAAACTAAAACTGATTTTGCCATACCTTCTTCACCAACGCATCTTCAACAAATTCTTTAACCTCACGACCACGTTCACCAATTAGTGCAACTACGTTTACATCAGCATCAGAATTTCTGGCAATCATACCAAGAAGCGTACTTTTACCAACCCCTGAACCTGCAAAAAGTCCCAAACGCTGTCCGCAGCCCATTGTCATACAGCCGTCAATCGCACGAACCCCTGTTGAAAACTGTTCTGTAATAATAGGTCTTTCAAATGGACCCGGCGGTGGTCCGTCAATCGGGCGCCATTCGGCATTTGTTGTATCTAAAGGCTTACCATCAATCGGGTTCCCAAGCGGGTCAATTAGGCGACCCAATAAAAAATCTCCTATAGGAATAGTTACAGGGCGACGGGTTGTGGTTACCAAACTACCCTGACCGATTCCACTTCCATCAAGTAAAAGAGATAATTGTGCAACTTCACCCTTAAATGCGGCAACTTCAGCCGGTTTCTGTTCACCTTGGAAATTTTCAATATAACACAAATCACCGATTTTTAATCCCGGCAACTTAACTTCAACAGTCAAACCTAAAAGCTTTGAAACAGTTCCTTTAAAGGTATATAATTCTGTTTCATCAAGTTTTTGTTTGACTCTCTGTTTTAAATTCTCAATATTGCTTTTATCAATATCTGTCATATTTTTATTATAGCAATATTTTATTGTTAATCAATTTATTAACATAAAAGCCGGATTTAATATCCGGCTTTTAACTAATCATTTATAACTTCTAAAAGTCTTTCCCAAACTTCCTCAATTGAACCTTCTGCATTAATCGTTCTTAGAACGCCTTTGTTTTTATAATAATCAATTAACGGTGCTGTTTCGTGGAAGTAAGTTTCAAAACGTGCTTTTGCAGTTTCTTCATTATCATCTTTTCTTTGAACAAGTTGTCCACCGCATTTGTCACAAACACCTTCAACTTTAGTAGGTTTTGTTTTTAAGTTATAAATTTCACCACAAACAGGGCAAGAACGACGGTTAACAATTCTTGAAATCAAAACATCTTGATTTAAGTCAAAATAAATTGCTCTAAAATCAACTTTTGTGTCTCCATTGATTTCAGAATTGATTACATCGAGCATATCAGCTTGCTCAACACTTCGTGGGTAACCATCTAAAATGTAGCCATCTTTGCAATCATCTTGTGCAAGTCTTTCTTTGATAATAGACCCTACAAGTTCAACTGGAACAAGGTTGCCTTTATCAATGAATGATTTTGCAATGATTCCGTTTGGAGTCTCTTTTGCGATTTCTGCTCTTAATAGTGAGCCTGTGTCAACGTGTGGAAACCCCAAATGCTCAGCTAATTTGGTGGTTTGAGTACCTTTTCCGCAAGCTGGCGGCCCTAAAAAAATGAATTCTTTTTTCATAATATCACTCTTTTCTAAGTTTATATAAGTTTTTTTATTTTCAACAATAGTCATATTTTGAGTCTCTTTTCTTAAATTGTATGAATCCAATAACAAATAAATTGTACATCAAGCGTTTTATTATTTCAATAAATATTCAAGAACTTCATCGACATGACCTTTTACTTTGACTTTGCGCCATTCTTTTTCGACTTTTCCATTTTGGTCAAGAATAAAGGTAGAACGTTCAATTCCCATATATTTTTTGCCATACATTGATTTTTCTTTCCAAACGCCATATTCTTCTGATAATAAATGCTCAGTGTCAGAAAGTAATATGAAATTTAATCCTTGTTTTTCTCTAAATGATTTGTGGCTTTTAATATTGTTTGGGCTAACTCCAATTACTGTTGCGTGTTGAGTTAATCTATTAATGTTATCTCTGAAATCGCAAGCTTCTTGTGTGCAGCCGGATGTATTATCTTTCGGGTAGAAATATAGTACAACACGTTTGCCCATAAAGTCTTTTAAATCAAATTCTTTTTCTTCTCCAGTAGAATCAAGTCCTAGTAGTTTCATTTTTGGCTCCTTTTGTTAAAAATAAAAAAGGAAATAACTTACGTCATTTCCTTTTTTATGGTGGAGGTAAGGAGGTTCGAACTCCTGACCCCCTGCTTGCAAAGCAGGTGCTCTCCCAGCTGAGCTATACCCCCAATTGGGTTGCAACCTAAAATTATTTCGGCTACATTTCTATTCTACATGCTAATTTTTTTTTGTAAACCCCTTTTTTAAAAATTTTTAAATTCAATTATAAAATTTGTAACATTTTTCTTTACTTTAGACAATATTTTTCTTATTGTTATTTTCATATTCTATATAGAAAGGATATGTATATGGAAATCGCTGTAGGAAAACAGTTAGATGGTAATAGAACTGAACTTATTTATAAAAATCAATTACCAAATAAAAAACCAGATATAAAATATTATACAGTACCTACCGAAAAACAGGATGAATTTGTTTCGCAATTTACTAAACAACATAAAAGAAATGGGATAGCTTCATTGGTAGTATATTTCGGAAGTGCAATTGGAGCCGCGATGCTTGCGGGAAAATTATCAAAGAAATTTTTCCCGAGTCTTTTGTATAGTTTAGCTGGTAGTATTGTAGGAGCTGTTATTTCCTCTCGGGCAATAAATATTTATTCAAAAGCATCAGAGCAAAAACTATTTGAAAAATTTGATGTAAGAGAACAGGGCTCGGATAATAATGGGAAAACTGAAGCTTCTGAAAAATAAGAGCAAGTTAAAAAGCAGATGATTAACTCATCTGCTTTTTGTTTTCTTATTCTTCGATTGGAGCTTTTTTATCACATTTACATTGAGGAGGCATTGGAGGTCTTTTATGGAAATTTCCTCTTCTGTGCTGGTCAAATTTTTGTTTATGTTCTGCTTTAATTTCGTTAAGTTTTTTCAATTGTTTGTCTGTTAAAATTGCTTCAAATTCTTTTTTGTTTTGAACTCGTAACTCTCTAAGTTGTTCTCTTAAAGCTTGTGCTTCTTGTTCTTTAGTTTTTAATTGTTCAAATAATGGTTTTGCTGCTTCCATATGTTTTTCACGAAGAGCTTTAGCTTGTTCTTTTTGTTTAGTTGTTAAATTTAATTCATCCTCGAAGCGTTTGAAATTATGTTTTGGTTTATGCATTGGTCTGCAATGTGGAGCCTGAACAGGTCTTTCTAATTGGGCTTGCTCTTTGCTGCAAGGGCGATCTTGTGGAGCGTTTTCGTTTGCGAATACTTGAGTCGAACATGTGATAGCGATTACACCAGCTAAAATTAATAGTTTTTTCATTCTAAATCCTTTCATATTATTTTCTAAATAAAGCTTACATTTATATAACGAATTAGCATGTGTAATTGTTCATTTTTGCTTTGTGGGTTCTCATCCCCTAAAACTCAAGATTTGTGCAATTAAAAATGGAGCGTAGGGGATTGTCTTGCTCATTCGCGTTTAACGTGTCTCCGGACTTTCTTTTCACAAGTAAACTTGTTCCAAAGAAAGCTCCTACGCACTCAGCTCATTCGCGCTCGAACCTGTTACAAAGCTTTGCTTTGTGGGTTCTCATCCCCTAAAACTCAAAATTTGTGTAATTAAAAATGGAGCGTAGGGGATTCGAACCCCTGACCCCCACACTGCCAGTGTTGATGCGCTACCAACTGCGCTAACGCCCCATTTGTTCTAATCGGGAAACTGCCGTTTCCCTCGGTGCGCTACCCCTCTCTCAAAAACCTGACATTTAGTCAGCTTTTTGTTCGGCAGAGTGCTAACGCCCCATTATTTTACAAGCGCCAATTCATTCCACCTTGGCAAATTACACCCGTTCTGCCAATGTTTCTGATTGTTGCTTGTGCGTACATATTGAACCTATCACTGAATGCTTTTTGCATACCAAATCCATATTGCAAGTAGCCTTGTGACATTTTAACTGATGGCAAATCAACATTTCCCGCTCTGCCGTCCATTCCGCCAAAGAAGTTCCACGCATAAGAAATTGTTGCATACATATTCCAGGTTTCTTGTTGCAGGATGAAGTTTACGCTTGGTGCAACATTGAAGCCGTTTAGGAAACCTGATGACATGCCCATTTGACCGTAATCACTGTGCCAATTTTGTTGACCGAACATATTGTATGCAAGGGTTAGAGATGGCTGGACTTTAAAGTGTGAGTTTAAATTCCAATCATATGCTGTTTTACTTGCTACACCAAGGAAGTAATTAAATGCATCTTCAGATGTTCCTGCAACGCTCATATCTGTGCCATAAACACCAACATATGCCAAAGCTGTTTCCATGAAGTTATCTTTCATGAAGCTGCCCATAAAGCCTACTTGACCGCCGTTTTCGTAGATTCCGACCTTATTAAATGTTTGGTGTCCACCGTTATAAGCTAGATAAGCTGTTGGCATCCAACGCCATCCGTTACGTAATTCTTTTAGGCCAAAATCACCACCCACAATGAAGCCCCAAGAATTATTGCGAACTTTATCAAGATTATGAGATAATTTTAGAGTTTCAAAGTTGCCAAACATTTCAGTCCAAATTTGACCGTCACGTAAAGTTCTTTCAAAACTTGCGTTGCCATCTAAGATTGCAGATTTATTTTTGAATGCTTCATCATAACTTGAACCGTAACGTCTGATTTGAGCACGGTTAAATAATGTGTCATTTACTACAAGTTGGTTCATGTATGATGCTGCTGTTGCAACTTGACCTCTGAATACCTGTGGATTAAATCTTGAAAGATCAAATGTATAACTTCCGTCATTTGCGGCTGATGGATTTAATTTATAATACCCGATAGGTGTGAATACTTCTTTATCTGTTGCACTAAAAGTAATTTCATTATCTAAATCATCTGTTTTGAATATTTTTCCAAGTCTTATATGCTTGTCAATTGGAGCATCATAACCTAAAATATCTCCGCCAAGATTGTAATCAGAAATGTGAATAGTTGCCGGAGAATCTTTTGTTGCGGCAGTGATAGAGTTTGCTGTGATTGTATCTGAATCATTTTCTGAATTGCTTCTTGCATGAATGTCTATGGCAAAATTCGCTTGTCCATTACCAAATTCACCATTATTAACTGTTAAATTATTGATGACACTGTTGGTTCTAACATTATTAACCATGTTAATCAAACCGGATGTATCAATATTAATCGCGTTACCATCGGCTTGAACTAAACCTTTTGCTGCAAGATAATTTAGGACAGATGTATCGTCAATCACGACATTACCGCCTGTAAATGCGCTGTTTCCATTTTGAGTTACTGTTAATGTTGATCTGTCTGTAAGATTAATATTACCGCTTGTAATTTTACTGTCCGGATCCGCAAGAATCAGTGAAGATTTAGACATTGTTAAATTACCGCCTGTTTGAACATAAGTTCCGTTAGCATCAGTTACTTTTGTCAGATCGTCTGAAATGTAAAGATTTCCTTGATTTAATTCAATATTCCCGTTGATTTTGTCGTTGGTTCCGTTAAATGTAACATCTGCATCGTCTCCGTTAATTTTAAATTTGGAACCTGATTCAACAGTTATAGCTGCATCTGAGTCAATTGTACCGCCTGTTGTTGTATATTGACTTCTGTTTCTTATGCCAAACTTGCTTCCTGAAACATTTAATCTTGAAGTGTGATGTTGACCGTTATTAATATTTAGTTCAGAATCTGCAGATACATTTACTTCCCCGCCTGAAATTGTTGAGTTTGCTTCATTTAATGTCAAAGATGAAGAATCAGAAATATTGGCAGTTCCTCCGGTTTGGTTGTATGTTCCTGTTTCTGCGGTAGTTTTGCGTAAGCCGTTTTTGATATTTAATGTACCGTTAGTAAGTTTTCCGTGACCTTTGAAGGTATCTGTTTTACCATCAAGGGTAACATTTGCATTAGTGCCGTTTATTTCAAGTGTAGCATTTTCTTCAATATTTACAGTAGAATCTTCATCAACAGTACCTGCTGTTGTTGTGTATTTGCTGCCTTTGCGAACGGTAAATTTGCTGTTTGTAGAATTTAATTCAGATGTATTTTCAGAGGAATTATTAATTTCAAGTTCGCTCTGATTTGTAAGATTTACTGTTCCTCCGGTAATTATGCTATCAGGTGTGTTAAGAACCAGTTTTGAATTATCTATATTAGTGGTTCCTGCACTCTGGTTAAATTTACCTTGTGAAGTTGTTGTTTTGTTAACCTTGTCAGAGATATTTAGAGTCCCATCTGTAACATTTATGCTTCCGTCTGTTTTGTCGGTTTTTCCATCAAGATTAACTGTTCCGCCTTTGACATTAAGAGTGGAATTTTCTGAAATAAGTATTGATGAATCTTTAGAAATTTCGCCGCCGGAAACATTTAGTATTGATGTATCTTTCAAAATAACACCGGCTTTTGAAGTTATGGTGCCGTTATTCATATTAAATGAACTTCCGTTATGAACATTCACAACCGCATTGTTTGTTATTGTACCTTTATCCATGACAAATTCACTATTTGGTATATTTTCGCCAATATTGACAGTTCCTTCTGAAATAGTATCGTTGTCGTTATTTAGTACATTAACTTTTCCGGAAACATTTGTTGTTCCGCCGGTTTGGTTATAAACTCCTGAAGAATTTTTAGTTATGTTATTTAAGTTAAGGTTTCCGTTTGATACATTTACATTTCCGTCGAATTTATCAGTTGCTCCGTCAAGTGTAACATTGCCGCCTTTGATATTAAGTGAGCTTCCAGAGGCAATATTAACATTTGCGTTTTCTTCTATTGTACCTTTAGAAACATTTAAGGATGAAGCTTCATCATCTGTTCCAATATTAAGTGTTCCAGCTGAAATGTTATCAGAAGAGTTGTTTAAGTCAACAGTTGTACCGCCGATTGTAGTTGTACCACCGCTTTGAGTCAGGATAGCATCTGAATTTTTCTTTATTCCGACAAGTGCAAGGCTTCCGCTAGAAATGTTAATTGTACCGTTATAAGTATCATTTTCATCAAGGTTAACTTTTCCACCTGAGATATTCAGGGTTGCGTTTGAATTGATATTTGTAGTTGCATTCGCAGCGATTGTACCTTTAGAAATTCCGACTTCTGTGACGTTTGTTCCGTTACCAACGTTGAAAGTTCCTCCGGCAACGCTATCAGATGCGTTGTTTAAGTCAAAACCTGAACCTGTAACGGTAGTTGTTCCACCGCTTTGCGCAAAATTGCCCTGTGGATTTTTCGATACAGAATCAATATTAAGTGTTCCATCAGAAATATTAACATTACCTTCCCAGGTGCTGTTTTTGTTAAGATTAACTTCGCCGCCTGTAACTTTTACGGTGGCATTATTTTTTATGTTAACTGTTGTATTAGCGCCGATTAGCCCCTGAGAAACACTTAGATCAGATACAGTATTTCCATCACCAATATTTAGAGTGCCGCCGGTAATTTTATCTTCTGCACTATTTAAGTCTAGTCCGGTTTCTGTGACTGTAGTTGTACCTTTGGTTTGGGTGAAGTTCCCGTTTTTATTGTTTATACCAACAAGTGCAAGGCTTCCACCCGAAACGTTAACATTACCGTTCCAGGTGTCTGTATTATCAAGTGTCGCATTTCCGCCTGAAATGTTCAAGACAGATCCCGTGTTTAAATTTACTTTTGCTTGTTGGTCTATTGTGCCCTGTGAAACATCAACAGTTGAACTGTTTGTTCCATCGCCAATGTTAAAAGTTCCACCGCTGATTCTATCTTCCGAATTATTTAATTCAAATAATTCACCTGTAACGGTTGTTTTCCCGCCTGATTGAGTGAATTTTCCTGCAGCACTTTTGTTGATATCAGAAAGATTTAACGTTCCATCTGAAATATTTATGTCTCCGTGCCAGGAGTCATTTTTGTCCAGATTAACTTCACCGCCTGAAACATTAAGTTTACCTTTTCTATTAATATTAACAGTGGCATTTGATTCAATTAAACCTTGAGAAACGCTTAGTTCAGATTCGGTTGTTTTGTTGCCGATATTTAATGTACCGCCGGATATAATGTCCTCTGAGTTATCTAAATCGAGTCCTTTTCCTGTAACGGTTGTTATTCCGCTTGTTTGTTTGAATGTTCCGTCCAATCCTTTTGATACATTATCTAATTCTAATTCGCCGCTTGAAATATTAACTTGGCCGTTCCATTTTGTTCCGGAACCCATCTCAACGTGACCGCCGTTAACATTTAGATTGGCATTATGTGAAATATTTATATTTGTGTCCTTTGATATTGCACCTTTGGAAACACTCATGCTGGCATCATTAAGTCCATTGCCAATAGTAAGTTGTCCGCCTTTTATATAGTCATCTTCATGGTTTAGGTCAAATTTTGAGCCGGTTACATTGATAATACCGTTAGTTTGGGTAAGTGTTCCAGTTTTATTGATTCCAACAAGTGCAAGACTGCCGCCTGTCATGTTGATATTTCCAGCCCAGGTATCATCAGAATTTAATGTGACGTTTCCGCCTGATTGGTTGAGAGTTGCTTTGTTATTTAGAATAACTGTTTCATCAGCTGTTATTGTGCCCTGAGAAACATTTAAACTTGCTGCAGTATTCCCGTCACCAATGTTTATAGTACCGCCGTCAAGTAAATCTTTCGAATTGTTTAAGTCAAATTTTTTGCCGGTAACATTAATTGTGCCGTCTATTTGGGTAAGTGTACCTGTTTTATTTGCGTTCTTAATGTTAAGTTCTCCGCCTGTCATATTAAGCGTGCCTGCCCAGGAATCTTCCGAATCCATTGTCACATTGCCTTTTGAAAGATTAACAGTGCCGTTTGATGATATGTTTACTGTCGCATCTTCACCAATAGTTCCGCCGTTAACCTTTAATGAACCTGTGGTTGTAGCAGTACCAATATTAAGCGTGCCTTCTGTAACACTATCTGATTCGTTTATTTTAAAACCAGAACCGGTGATGTTTGTTGTTCCGCCTGTTTGTGTGAAGGTTGCATTGCTGTCTTTGGTTATTCCATCAATATTTAAGGTGCCTTTTGAGATAGATACATCTCCGCTCCAATTGTCTGTAGCCCCATCTAAGGTTACATTTCCACCGCTTATAGTAAGTGAACTGTTTTGATTTAGATTGACTTCAGCATCTTTTTGGATGGTTCCTTTTGAAACATTTATGGAGCCTGTATTTTGATTATCTCCTATATTAAGGATTCCGCCACTTACGTTGTCAGAGCTGTTGTTAAGGTTAAATCCTTCACCTGTAACAGTTGTGGAGCCACTGGTTTGAGTATAAATCCCTGAGGAATTTTTATTTATGCCGACAAGTGCTAAGCTTCCACCTGTAACATTTACTGTTCCATTCCAGCTATCGTTCCCATCAAGAGAAACATTTCCGCCGGAAATATTCATAGTACTGTTTTGGGATATGTTGACATTTGTATTTGCAGTAATGGTACCCTGAGAAACTCCCATAACTGTTGGTTCTGATCCGTAACCTATATCAAGATCCCCTCCGGAAATCATATCGCCGCCATTATTCAAGTCAAAACCTGTACCTGTAACGTTAAGGCTTCCTCCAGATTGGACAAACTGTGATGAAGATGATTTACTTGTATTATTAAGATACAATTCGCCGCCAGTGTGAAGAACATGACCATTTAATGTGGAATCTGTTGTAATATTTGTTCCCCCATTCATAGAGATGTTTCCGTTGATGTTGGAACTATCAATATATAGATCTCCGCCGGTTTGTTCAATTCCACCGGTTATAGTCGAATCGTAAAAATCAAGACTACCGTTTGTTAAGGTTGTTTGTCCTTTTACATTAGTATTAGTAAAACTCGATGTTCCATTGTTTTGTGTAAAATTACCGCTTATACTGCCGCCTGAGAATTCAAAATTACCATTTGATACTGTTGTATTACCATTTACACTGGTATTTGTAAAATTTGAATTTCCATTATTTTGATTGATATTACCATTAATAGTACCGCTGGAAACATTAATATTACCGCCGCTAACGCCAAGATTTCCGATGATTGTTGAATAGTTTAGGGTTGAATCTCCTCCCTGTTGAGTTAAACCATTTTCTAAAGTAATGTTATTAAAGTCTGCAGTTCCACTTGCAATGTTTATGGCGCCTGAAAGTATATCTCCAACTCCAAATGTTACTTGACCTCCCTTAACATTAAGTGTTGCAGCTGCATCTAAATTTGTAGTTACTTCATCTAAAATATAACTGTTTGCGTCAATTGTTAATGTGCCGTTGTTTACATTAATTGTTCCGCTGGTTGCTTTTAGTACGCCGTTAACAACAGAAGATGTATAATTCTCAACAGTTAATGTGCCACCTGATAATATTGCATTAACAGAATCAGCATCACCACTTACCCAGGTATATTTTTCAAGTGGAGAACCTAATGGACTTAGTTCTAGATTGGTTAAAGTTTTATTATTACCGTCAGCAGTGGCTGTTTTGTTGATTGTAACGTCTTGTGAGTAAGCAGAATTATTGCTTGCACCTAGCATGGTAATACAAGCAGCAACTGATAATATTTTTCTTATTACTTTATTGTTCATAAATTTCTAGTTTACTTCAAAGATACTTATCCACTAAATAATTTAGCATTGTATTTTTTTAGTTTCAAGAAATTTACAATTATATACATTTTTTAAAGGTTACAGAATAATTTTATTTCTAAAATTTTCTTGTTGAACAATATTGATTAATTTGTTTAAAAATGCTTTATATCTTGCTCTTACGGCTTCACCGGATAAAACAATATCTGCTTCATTTTTACAAGGGCGAATATAAATTTCGGCTTTTTGGGATGCATTTTTATAAATTCCGTCAGCAGAATCTCCTAAATCTCTTTCTGCTGCTCGAATGTAAAATCTTTCTTTTTGAATATGGCTTCTTACATCTACATAAATTTTAAAATCAAACGCGTCTTTGATTTTTTCAGTTAATGTAAATAATCCTTCTGAAATAATAATTTTTGCCGGATCAGCTTTTGTATGGTTATCATATCTTATTGCTGTTCCAGACATATCATATTTAGGCAAAAATACTGTTTTTCCTGTAAGTAATTCTTTAATATGCGAACACATAAGTTCAAGTTCAAGTGCTTGCGGAACGTCAAGATCGTAATTTTTTGCAAATTCTGCAAAACTTCCGGCTTTTTTTACCATTTCGGAGCGGTCGTAATAATAATCGTCTGTATTAACTCTTGTAATTGCATCTTCAATTTCAAATTCAGTTGCAAATGATTTAATTGTTTCAATAATGTCTAATGTAATGGTTGATTTCCCGCTGGCAGTTTCGCCTGCAATTCCAATTGATGTTGGACGGGTTATATGCCCTGATAAATATTTAGCTAATTTTGAAATGATCGCCGGTTTATAGCTTATTAATATTGAACCTTCGGATTTTAATTCGTTCTCAAAAATCTTTTTCAATCTCTCTTCTACTGCTTGCACCCTATTAAATGGGGTTGAAACATACATTTTTTTATTTTTGAATGATGTTTCTTCTTTTGTTTTTTGGAGTATATATTCTACCATTACTTACCTTTTATGATTAATAATTACTACTTTCATAGTCTTTTTATAAACTATACCAGAATTAAGTCAAAAAAAAAATATTTTTTGTCAAAATATTAACTTTGGTAAATATAATTTAACAATTTATGTTATAATTTCATAGAAAAAATGTATTAGATAAGGGAGTATTGATTTATGAACATAAACACTAATTATCAAAACATTGCAGACAGCTATTTATTTTCCACTATTGCGAAGAAAGTTAACGAATTTGCATCAGCTAATCCTGATAAAAAAATAATTAGATTAGGAATCGGAGATGTGACTTTACCGTTATGTAATGCGGTTGTTCAAGCTTTGAAAAAAGCGTGTGATGAAATGGGAGTAAAAGAAACTTTTCATGGTTATGGTCCTGAGCAAGGATATGAATTTTTGAAATCAAAAGTTCAGGCATATTATGCAGGTAACGGTGTTGAACTTGATTCTGATGAGATTTTTATTTCAGATGGCGCAAAATCTGATTTAGGTAATATTTTAGATTTGTTTGATGTTAATAATACTGTGCTTGTTCCTGATCCTGTTTATCCTGTTTATGTTGATACAAATACTATGGCTGGCAGAAAAATCGTATTTATTGACGCGAATGCAGGTAATGATTTTTTACCGCTTCCTGATAAATCAATCAAGGCTGATATAATTTATTTGTGTTCTCCAAACAATCCGACAGGTGCTGTTTATAATAAAGAACAATTAAAATCCTGGATTGATTATGCAAATGAAAACAATTCGGTAATTTTATTTGATTCAGCTTATGAATGCTTTGTTACTGATGAAAACTTACCAAGAAGTATTTTTGAAATTGAAGGAGCGAAAACTTGTGCAATTGAGTTTTGTTCACTTTCAAAAATGGCAGGTTTCACAGGCACAAGATGCGGCTGGACTGTTGTTCCAAAAGCATTGAATGACGGAGTGTTAAATAAAATGTGGCTAAGACGTCAAACAACTAAATTTAACGGGGTTCCATATATTATTCAACGTGGTGCAGAAGCTGTGTTTACACCTGAAGGACAGAAAGAAATTCAAGAAAATCTAAATTACTACAAAGAAAATGCAAAATTAATTTCAAATGTTCTTAAAAAACATAATATCTGGCACATTGGCGGTCAACATTCACCGTATATCTGGTTGAAATGCCCGAATAATATGAAATCCTGGGAATTCTTTGACTATTTGTTGGAAAATGTTCAAATCGTAGGAACTCCAGGATCGGGATTCGGTAATAATGGCGAAGGATATTTTAGATTGACATCTTTCGGTAGCAGGGAAAATACAATTGAAGCTTGTGAAAGATTAGATAAATTTTTAGGTTAATATATATGGCGCCCCGAAAAGAATTTTCGGGGCGCCGCTTTAGTAAAAAGGAGTTTCGAATTATGATGACAAAAGAAGTTAATGATTGGATTCGCAGGGTTGAGCAGGGAAACTATTCATCATGGGAAATTATGGAAGAATTTGCGCAGATTGCCAGATATCTTACAAAGGAAGAATTACAGCAGGTGAAAAAACGACTCGAGAGCTCTATGAAGCGTTAAAAGTATAGAAATATGCTTCAGTATATGTTATAATAAATATATAGTCTGCGAGGTCTTTTAATGTCATATTATGATGATTTGCTTGAAAAAATCCCGAAAATTAAACGTGTTTTGGATAATGATACAAATTATACGATTTACCATTATACAAAGCCTGAAAAATTGTTAAATATTTTATCCGGAGGTGCGTTAAGATTTTCAAATGCGCTTTATCTTAATGACAAAGAAGAAATTGCTTATTCATACCGCTTGATTGTTGATCTTGTGGATGAGTTTGAGGGGTTAAATCCTGATCTATTTGATAAAATTAAAAATCATTTTCGTAATAAATACAAGCATATTGTCGATGGTAATAATGATTTTGTGAATAAGTTAGAATATTTTACAACATCTTTTTCGACTGAAAGTGATAATCTTACTTTATGGAATAACTATGCAAAAGGAAAAAACTATACAGGATATAATATCGGGTTTGATAAGAAGAAACTTGTGACGGAGATGAGTGAAAATAATTATCTTCCGATTTATGGAAGTGTAATTTATGACAAGCAAAGCAGGTTAAAATTATTCATGCAATTTTCAAAAAATGGAATCATGCTGTTTGAACGTGCTCTAAAATGTAAAAAACCTAATGAAGTAAAATTGTTTGATATTTTGTTTGAGTTGATTGATGTTTTGAGTATTGTTAGTATTTTCTTTAAAAATCCCCAATTTAAAAATGAACACGAATATCGAATTGTTATAGTGAATGTTTTTGGTGCTGATGGCGCTAAACCTACAGGTATAGTTGAGAAAAACGGACTTTTTGTGCCATATCTTGAGTATAAATTTTCAAAAGATTCTGTTACTTCAATAAATATTGGACCTACATTTGATGAAAATATTTTTTATACAAGTACCAATAGAATGCTGCTAAATTTTGGTTATGAGGATAAAGAGGTTTATCGCTCAAAAATACCTTTAAGATATTAACTGTTTGCTGATTCAAATCTAAAATCATTTATAATAATATTTTCTTCAATAGGGGTATTTATATTCTTGTTTACGTTCGTAAATACATTATTTAATTTTTGTAATATTGGATGATTAAGAGCTTTAGTTTCAACTTGTCTTGCTCCAATTTCTATTGGTTTTTTGATATATCCAGCAGGAGTATTACTAGTTGTATTGAGCAAATATGATTCTACTTTCATTGATTCATCTGAACAAGGGGGGATTTTTGGCATTTCGCTGACCATTTTATCAAACAGAGTTCTACCGCGTTTAGTGATATTATGTTTAATCCACTCATAGCCATTTTTTGAAATGATTTGTGCAAACTGATGTATATGTTCTCTTTCATGAACCATTGTAAGGATTCGCTGTGCTTGCGGGCTTAATTTTGCATATTCTGTTATAAGGTTATTATATGCTTGTAGTACCTCTTGTTTTATTGTCTCAGTGATAAGTTTTCCTGTACTTTTTTCTTTGTAAGAGATTATATAATCTTCCCCTGCTGTTGTTATTGCTATTTGTTGATAATCATCGAATGCTTGATGTGCAAATTGCTTTTTGAAATCATTTAGTCTTATTGAACAATCGTTTCCAACTGCGCAGCCGTATGTTTTTGACGGGAAGGATTCATAGCGTAAGTCTGGTTGAGTCTTAATACCTTTAATTTCAGACCATTTGTCAAGTACAACTTGAGGTATTTTTTCTGTTTCAACGTTAAAATCCAATAATTCTTGTTTTATTTTTGCTTTTTCGCCGGCAGATAAGTCTTTGAGTGCTAAAAGTTCTTTTTCAACTGCATCTTGGAAATTTATTTTTCGAAGTAGTTCTTTGTCAGTTTTTGTAAGTGTTTTAAATATATCAAAACCTTTTGAGGATTTAAGGTTTGTAATTAACTCTTTATTGATTTCTATTTTCCCAAATTTGCTAAAGTTTTTAATATTTGTGACAGCTTTTGAAGTAAATGGTGCAGAAAGTGCTAAATCAAAACCATCTTGACCAATTTGTTGAAGGTTATTTCTGGCAAGATCGTAAGTCCCTTTTTTATTGTTTTTTGTAAACAGAGATGCGTGGTAAATTGTTTTTGCTGCAGCCAGACCTACAAATCCCAATGCTAATGCTCCGCCGCCAACTGCTGAAGGAATCCCAATTAAAGGTAGTGCCATTAAGCCGAGAGTTGTTCCACCAATTAATGCTGCAGATTTAAGCGGGTGCTCAATTATTGAATTAATCATCTCAACTGCCTGACCTGTAAAACCTTTGAGTAGTAATTCGATACCTTCGGTTGTGTTGATTTTTTTATGGCTTAATGGAGGTGTTTTTGATGAATTATTAGTTTTATGTGTACGAGAATTTTTAGTTCCAAACGATGTTTTATAATTATTTTTAAATCCTTCTACACTATTGATATTAATCATGATTTTCCTTTTGTGCAATTGTACGATTAATAAAACAACTAAATTTGTTATTTTGCCAATTTATTTACAAAATTATACATAATTAAAAATTTCTTTTTAATATCCTTTCAGATACCTGTTACGGGTTAGACATTTTTAAATTTCGAATATATAATTGTGGCAAATATAAGAAAGGAATGTTATGTTAGTAGAATTAAATCAAGAAAATTTTGAAACAGAGACAGCAAATGGTTTAAAATTAATAGAATTTTATACAACGTGGTGTTCATATTGTCGTAATCAGCGTATTGAGCTTTCGGATTTGGAAGATTCTGATATGTGGATCGGGCTTGTGGATGCTGAAGAATGTCCGAACCTTGCTATGAAATACGGAATTAAAGGCTTTCCAACTTTCGTGCTTTTGAAAAACGGAGAAAAAATTGCAGAATTTGTTGGCTTTCATAAGAAAGCTCAATTAATGAATAAATTAATGAATTATATTGCTTAGATTCGTTTCAGGTTATTATCAATTAAATAGACTTCACCGCTATTATGGTCGAAGTGGCATTTTGCAATATATAGGTTTCCTGAATTTACAGCAGAATTAATTATATTAGAATTTTTCATAATATAATCTTCAACCCAGACTGTGTGTTTGCGGGCGAATTTATTATTACAGTCAAATTGTCCGGCATGATCAATTACAGGATAAACACATTTTAATATAGACTGAAAGTTTTCTGTCATTTCAGGATAATGTTCGTTTGCGTATGTCATAACTCCGCAATCATCGTGTCCTAAAAGGATCAAAAGAGGAACATGAAGTTTTTTTACAGCGTATTCCAAACTTTCCAACACATTCGGACCCACAGTTATTCCTGCGACTCTAACTACAAACAGCTCTCCTATGCCGCAATCAAATATGATTTCAGGTACAACACGCGAATCTGAACAACTTAGAACACAGGCATAAGGTTCTTGATACAGTGCAAGTTTTTGTAATGTAGATAGGCACATATTCTTCGCTGTTGGGGTTCCATCAATGAAGTTTTTATTGCCGCTTAAAAGTTTTTCCAATTCTTGTTTTGCTTTTGGTGGAATATTTTCAGGTAAATTCATCTTATCTCCTTTATGGTTAATTAATGATTATATTATAATAAGATTTTTTGCCTGATGTCAAAATATTTTATTTTTTTTCAGCTTTTAATTTATTGTTAAAATCGTTGAATGAATATTTGTTATATACATTCTGTTGAATTGGTTGTACAACTTTTTTGATGATAACTTTTTCTACGAATTTATCAACAGCCTGAGCGGTTAAGATAATTGCAGCGAAAGCACCAGCGGATTTCCAGGCTTTTAGTCTGAAGATCTTTTTATCAAGAACTTTTTGTGCTGTTTCGGTATCTTTACAGTTATCAATAATGTCTATAAAATGTTTTTTTGCATACGCTTTAATGCGATCTTCGTTAGAATTTGCAATGGCACCGTGTTTGCAGTTTGCCAAAAGCTTGTCATAAACTTTTACAAAGATATTTTTTCGTTTATAGTGTCTTGATTTTGCGCCAAAGTATTTATTATAAGATTTTTCAAAGTCTTTAATTAGTTCTTCTCGATTAGCGCCGCCTTCTGTTACGTTATCGAAGGTTGTATGAGCTTTTACAAATCTAAGGGTTTGTTCTTTTGCGTTAGTTGAAAGTTTGTCGCCTTTGTATTTGTCCAGTTGTGAGAATGCGCTCATTCCCATGTGTCCGAAAATTGCAGGGAACATAATACTTGCGCAAGCCTGGAAAACGGCTTGATTGAATGCTCTTTGTCCGCATTTGGTTTATATTTATCACCTTTATTTTTATATTTATCGTAAATATCTGCACCAAAGTACATAAGTGCAGGTACCCAGAAAAGTCTTGCTGTTGCCGGAGCAAGTTCATTGATTGCAATACCTATATCATTGGTATATCCAAGTCCTCTCATAGGCCAAGTAGTTAGCGGATCAACATATTTTTTGTCTTTTTTAGGCTTTTTTGCAGCATCAAAATTTATATTTTGATCTTTCTTATCGATGGTATTGCCAAATTTAGGGGTTGCATAGTTTGAGGTAATTTTCATTTTATCTCCCAAGCCGAATTTTTAGTATACATAATTTTAATAATCGCAAAGTAAATAATATCGTAAAAAATATTTTTTCTCAACTGGTGAGGGTATATATTGTAATATATCTTTACTTTATGTCTAGAGCATTTCTTTTGGTATGAAAGGGAAGGATTCACTAATTTCTTGCGCTTGTTTTTCGTATCGCGTTCTTTCTTGTTGACCGGCTTTGTTTGCTTTTATTTCTATATAATTCTTTTTGTATTTTTCGAAATCTACGTCGTGTGGAATATAGTTTTTAATTGATTTTGTATATCTTTGGGCTTCTTTTTGAAGTCGTTTATTTCTTATTGTTCCGAATTTTTTTGCCATAAGCATTTGCCAGTCGCATTGACCGCCTGTGTTTCTTGCGTGTAGCAAAAACTGCCAGGCGTGTTCTACTTCGTGTCGTGCGGTTGAAACTAATTTAGGTTTTGATATGAATTTAAAATATTTATTAAAATTTATCGAGCCATCCGCTGATAAAAATATCGCAGATAGTTTTTCATTATCTGTACCTGATGGGGTATAATTTGTGCTAACCGAAATTTGTGCCGGTGTAAGTTTACATTTTTTTATAAAAAATGTTGTGATGGCTTCTTTTAATTCAGTAATATCAAGTGCTCTGAATGCTAAAAAAGAGTCTTTTTTAGGTCTTTTTACTCCTTGTTCTGTTATTGTTTCATCTGCAAACCCTGTTTTACTATTAACCCATACTTGTAGAATTTTTTTATTATCATTTTGGCGTTTCCCATCTAAGATGTGAGGAAACTCAATAAATGAATGGATTTGTCTTTTTGGCTGTTTGATATTTGTAATTGATGTTTGGGATAGGATTTTTTCTCCGGTTTGTATATTTTCGCATAGATGATTTGTCAAAATTTTTGTTTTTTGCCAGAGTGTTGTTCTTATTCCTAATTGCTGAAAGTCATCTTTATAGTCTTTGTAGATTTTAAGAATATTTCTTTTTATTTGATATTCTTTTATTGTTGTGCTTGTTGTGAAAAGTTCGTCACTATTTATGTAATCGTTTCTGCTATATACTTGATTTCTTAGAGGTTTATCAAAGTAATCAAAAGCACGCTCAATAATATTACCTTGTGAGTCTTTGAAGGTGGTGATTTTGCGTTCTTTCCCGATTTGTCCTTTTATACCTACAAGGATTTCGTCAACTGTGTACGGTATTTGTTCGGATAAACGTATTGTATTGCCTTTGTATTTTACAAAGCTTTGTCCTAGATTTTTTGAAATTAAATAATATTCACGTGCCATGTTTTATATAAAACCTGTGAAAAAATTTTTTGTTATCAAAATTTATAAAGCCAGTTGAGCGCCGATTAATATTCTATGGCTGTCTGCTTTAGCCTCATTCTGACAGAATATATAATTTAATATAAGTTTTAAAGCCTGTCCTTTGATATAATAATTTATGCCGGCAGTGTATTCTCTTTGGTTATTTCCTGAGATTGTTCTATCAGGATCAAATTCATCATATCTTGCCAATAACTTCAAGTTTTTTTGTTAAATGGTATCCGAGTGTAACATACCAGCCTTGACGTCGTTTGTCTGTTAATCCTGAGCCTCCGTTTGAACCGTCAGAAACTGCGTATTCCATACGTGTCCAGAATTTCTTATAAGTATAACCAATATAAGCGCCGCCAACAAAATAATCAACAGAATTTCTAGTTACCTGAAACAATTCCGCCGCCTGTAGTTAAGTTTGCCATAGTGTCCATCTGTTTTCGCAAGTGGTTTTAGGTTAACCCATCCGTCAAATTCAACACCAGGGACAAATTCTGTGAAAAAAGTATCTGAACTATAACCGCCAAAATCATAATCTACAAGTGAATAATCTGATCGAATTCTTACACCGACTTTACGAATATTGGCAAGGTTTCTTGAAATTTGAGATCTGTTAATAAACGGCAAAGTATATGGAGATTGAGCGCCTTCATAACCAACTCCGGGGCGGGAATTACCGATTAAGATCGAATGATGGGGAATTCGGTGGGTTTCATAGTAAGCATCCTGAATAAATTGCTGCATAAATGGACGATTGTGCTGATGTGTCATATCAAGCATTAGTCGAAAATCATCTTTTCCTTCACGGGTTTTTGCATCAAACAAAACATTAATTAATCCAACATTAAATCTTGTATTGCCATCTCCTGATTCAGGAATTATGGTATCAGAATTTGCCTGAATGACTCCCCAGGTGTGAAAACTTTCAATTGGGCCATTTTCAAATTTTTTAGTTAATTGATCTTTGAAAAGTGCAGATGGTGCATCAGTGTTTTCAATTTGCAAATTATATAAGTTATGTGCAGTTTGAGAAATCCCGTTAAATAACTTTGTATGTGTATTTGCAGGGCTTGAAGTTTCAAGCGGCAGTGCCGGTGTAATTTTTTCAAGCTCAGTTTCATTTATTGCAATTCTATCTGTTTTGAATTGAAATGGTTGAATATTAAGTGTTTGTTTTTGAAATTTTTCATTAAATTCAAGCTCCACTTCATCTGCTAAAACTTGTGAAGTGGTATTTAATAACAATAAAATTAAAATAAATAAAATCTTTTTCACGGCTATCTACATTCTATATTAAAAGGGAGATATTTTAAATATCTCCCGTAGTGTTTACTAATTTTTGTGATCGTCTCTTAAGTATGCTGTCCAGAATAATAGAACAACGAAAACGATTGCGCCTACAAGGTTACCTAATGTAACAGGGATAAGGTTTCCAAATAGTGCAGTTTTCCAGGTAAATCCTGCAAGCTGCTCTGCAGCTTAATCCTGAAGCTGCAACGATATCAGGTGTGTTTTTCAGGAATAAACCGTTAGTTAAAAAGTACATATTTGCAATACTGTGTTCGTAGCCTGATGCAACGAATGTCATAATCGGGAAAAATATTGCAAAGATTTTACCGATTACGTGTCTTGAAGATGAAGCCATCCAGATTGCAAGACATACTAACCAGTTGCAAAGAATACCTCTTGTGAAAGCTTCAACAAATGGTAATGTTGCTTTTGTATATGCTGTAGTTAATCCTAAAGCTCCAAGTGCATCGTGAGAATTGTGTGAACATCCTGAGAAATAAATTAATAATGCTAAAATTATTGAACCTACAAAGTTACCTGCATAAACAAGTGTCCAGTTTCTTAAAAGTTTAGCAAAACTTGTTTTTTTCTCAATAACAGAAAATGTCATCATAACATTACCTGTGAAAAGTTCAGCTCCTGTTAAAACAACCATCATCAAACCGGTTGCAAAAGTCATTGCTCCAACAAGTTTAGCAAGTCCCCAGCTAATGTTTTCCACACCGGTCATTACTGTTAGTGAAACCTGTGCGCCAAATGCAATTAATGCACCGGCAGCTATTGCTAAAACAAATGTTTTTGATTTTCTGAAATTTGCTTTCATAGGCATTACGCTGTCTGCAAGTTCGTGAGCAACGCTGCCAGGATTGATACAGTCTTTTGTATCTAAATTTTGAATTTCTACCATTGTTCTTAATCTCCTTTTACTCTTAAATCCGGTCAGTCAAAATCATAGACCTCCATTTTAGAGGTGTTGGCTGAAGGGGTGGTATGTATTCGTTAGTATTTTATATCGTGAAAATTTCATGTCAAATTTTATTTTTTGCCTGTACTTGACATTATCTTATGTTAGATTTACAACGGTTTTAGGATAAAATTTACCCAAAAATTTTGGTAAGTTTGGTAAGTTATAAAATATGACACGGAAAATATAGTTAGGGCGGAAACATTTATGAATAGCTATTTTATTGGAATACTGACTCTGATTTTGAGCGGTTTTATTGCGGGAAGTTTTGGCAAAAAATTTAAAACTTTTATTTTGTCATTATTTACAACAGTTGGTTCTGTTTTATGTTTAATTCCTGCTGTAAAAATGCTTGGCAGCGGAGAAAATTTAACTGCAACATTTAATTTTAATCATTTATTTGGCGCAGTTAATTTTGTTATTGATCCGTTGGCGGCGTTTTTTATTATTGTAATTACTGTTATGAGTTTGATGTCTGTTATTTATTCTAACGGATATTTGAAACCTTATTTGGATTCAAAAAACATTAATTCTCATATGGTATTTTTACCAACATTAATTGCATCAATGCTTGCAGTTGTTACCTGTCAAAATGCGTTGATGTTTTTAATTTGCTGGGAAGTTATGTCATTATCTTCATTCTTCCTTGTGATTTTTGAAAGCGAAAAGAAAGATGTTTTAAAAGCCGGAATTAAATATTTAGTATTTATGCACATTTCGGTTTTATTTATAATGATTGCATTTGCTTTGATGTCTATTAAGGCTGGAAGTTTTGATTTTGTAGTATTTAAAAACATTCTTGCTAATAATACATCTTTAGCAAATTTAGTATTTACATTATTATTTATCGGATTTGGTACAAAAGCAGGTTTTGTTCCGTTCCACAACTGGCTGCCTGACGGACACCCTGCAGCACCTTCTCATGTAAGTGCTGTTATGTCAGGGGTTATGATTAAGACAGGTATTTACGGAATTTTAAGAACATTGGTATTAATTGGAACTCCTTCAAAAATTATTTCTTATGGAGTTTTGGTAATATCTGTAATCTCAGCACTTTACGGTGTTTTATATGCAATTACCCAGCACGATTTGAAAAGACTTCTTGCTTATCACAGTATCGAAAACATCGGTATTATTGGTATTGGTATCGGGGTTGGAATGTTAGGTTTAGCTTATAATGCTCCGGTTGTTGCTTTAGTTGGTTTTGGCGGTGGAATTTTACACGTATTAAACCACTCTATTTTCAAAGAATTACTTTTCTTGTCAGCAGGAAGTGTTTATATTAAAACTCACACAAGAAATGTTGAAGTTTTGGGCGGGCTAATAAAATCAATGCCTTGGACTGCTGTATTATTTTTAATCGGGTCTGTTGCGATTTGCGGTTTGCCTCCATTTAACGGATTTATTAGTGAATTCTTAATTTACTTTGGTATGTTCAAAGGTTTGGCTATCAATAATTTCTTTGCTGTAATTACGTTGTTATTTGCAATTTCAGGTTTAGCACTTGTTGGTACAATGGCAATTTTATGTTTTACAAAAGCTTTCAGTATAATTTTCTTAGGAATGCCAAGATCTTTCGCTGCTGAAAAAGTTAGTGAAGATTGTTCTAAGACGATGATTATTCCTATGAGCTTTTTGGCATTGTTAACATTATTGATTGGAGTTTATCCTCAATATGTGTTCTGGAATATTAAAAAAGTTGTGTTCTCAATAATTCCTCAAGCAACAATGAACATTTGTGCTGTTTGCTATGAACCTATGAGACTTATGCAGACAATTGCGTTATTTGCAACAGCGTTTATTGTATTTGTAATTTTCTTAATTATATTAAAATTGAAATTTACAAAAGGGAAAATTGCGCTTCACGAAACCTGGGGATGTGGATATAATAGAGCAAATAATCACATGCAATATACTGCATCATCTTACGCAAGTCCGTTGTTATCAATGTTAACTCCGTTGTTTAAAAAAGTTTTTGATATAGAAAAACCAAGAAAACTTTTCCCGGAAAGTTCACATTTTAATCTTCATATTGAAGATATTGAAGAAGCTTATGTTATCAATCCTCTTGCTTAAATATGACGAATGGTTTTTATCAAAATTTGAGGCTTTGCAAAGTGGAAATATTCAGTCTTATATTAAATACGGCTTGATATTTTTAGTAATAGTTATGATCGGAAGTTTGTTTATAGGATAAGAAAAAATGATATTAAAGTTATTAAATTTAATAATTCTTTTATTTGTCCCATTTATTATGATGGGCTTGATCAAGAAAACAAAGTCATTTTGGGGCGGAAGAAAAGGGCCGTCAATCTGGCAGCCGCTGTTTGATTTTGTAAGACTTGTGAAAAAGGATTTTGTAATAAGTAAGACAACATCAGCGGTATTTAAAATTGCTCCTGTGTTTGCGTTTGCGACAGTGCTTTTTGCGGCTTTGTTTGTACCGTTGGCGTCAGGAAAGGCAATAATCAATGTTGAAGCAGGTATTATAATATTTGCTTACACATTGGGATTGGGCAAATTCATGTCACTGATTTCAGCAATGGATACAGGCAGTAGTTTTGAAGGTATGGGCGCTTCTCGTGAAGCTTGTTTTACATCAATTGTAGAACCTGCTTTCTTTATGGTAATTGCTTCAATAATGCTTTTAACCGGTAATTTTACATTTGATTCATTAGGTCAAATTATGGCTAATGCAGGAAGTTATGGATTTTTAATTACTGTATTTGCGGTTGTTACTTTATTTATTATGATATTGGTTGAAGGTTCAAGAGTTCCTGTGGATGATCCTGCTACTCACCTTGAATTAACTATGATTCACGAGGTTATGATTCTGGATAATTCCGGGTTAGATTTAGCAATTTATACCTGGGCAAATGGAATTAAAATGCTTTTGATTTCATCATTAATTGCAAATATTATTATTCCTGCAGGACTTCCTGGCTTGGTAAATATATTGCTTTATCTTGTGATTGTGGCTTTAATTTCTTTGATTATAGGCACTGTTGAATCAGGTATGGCAAGAATAAGAATGTCACACGTTTTTGAATTTATATTTATTATGAGTTCATTTGCGCTTGTAATTTTATGCCTTGTTATGGCAAGGATGTTTGGAGGTTAGATATAATTTATGGCAACAGGATTTATAATTCTTTTTGGATTAACAATGTTATATTTAGCGGCAACAAGCAGAATTATTGCACACGTAAGACTTTTGATTGTTCAAGGTGTGCTGCTGTTTTTGATTTGCTGCTGCGGATTTGAACATCATAACTGGTTAAATATCGCATTTTTAACTGTGGAAACTCTGATTGTAAAATCAGTTGTTATTCCGTGGTTTTTGTATAAGGTTTTGAAAAAAACTCATTCAAATCGCGATGTGGCACCTAATATTCCGCATTTTTACTGTTTAGTGATTTCAAGCTTAATTTTACTTGGCGGATTTTTGATTTCGAATTACTTTATGTCATCAATGAAAATGATTGCTCCGATTTATTTTGGAGTGTCTGCCGCTACAATTATTATTAGCTTATGGCTCATTACAATTAAACATAAAATTATTTCTAATGTAATTGAATTTATTACGATGGAAAACGGTATATTTCTTCTTTCATTATCAGTTGCAAAAGAAATGCCAATGTTAGTTAATTTAGGTGTTTTACTTGATGTATTCATTGCGGTTTATATCTTAGGATTGTTCGTTAATGAAATTAACAAAGAGTTTAACGACCTTGAAGTTTCTCATTTATCAGATTTAAAGGACTATGAATAATGATTAATATGATTTTGATATTTCCAATAATAGCGTGTGCGCTAGTTTTATTGATTAAGAATAAAATGTTTAATACCTGGGTGGTAAATATTTATGCAATTATGCATTTTGTCGCAACCATATTGCTTGCTACAGGAAAAGAAGCAAAAACAAGTATTCCTTATTTTGCGGTTGATCATACTAATTTGATATTTTTAATTGTTTTATCATTAGTATTTTTGATGGTTGCAATTTATAACACAGGATACGTAAAAAATTTTGATGTGCCTGACTAAAAGAATAAGTCATTATTGTTTTATGATATTGATATTTGTACTTTCTATGACAGGAACTTTATTGAGTACTGATTTAGGGCTTTCTTGGGTTTTAGTTGAAGCTACAACTTTATCAAGTGCATATTTAATTTATTTCAATAAGACAAAACATTCTATTGAAGCTGCTTGGAAGTATGTATTTATTTGTTCAATTGGTATTGCGTTGCCTTTGTAGGGATTATTCTTTTGAACGTATCATCAGGCGCTGTAAACTCTATGAATTTCGCACAGCTTTATGAACATGCTTCTCAATTTGATTTAGTATGGCTGAAGTTAGCATTTATATTTATGCTGTTTGGTTTTGGTGCAAAAATGGGGTTGGCTCCGGTGCATTTTTGGCTTCCGGATGCGCACTCAGAAGCTCCGTCTCCTATTTCAGCTTTATTATCTGCTGCATTGTTAAATTCTGCTTTTCTTGTTATTGTCAGAGTATTCAAAATAATGGAACTTGCTAATTGTACAAATTATGCAAGAATAATGCTTTTTGTTATGGGATTTTTGTCATTGTTTATAACTGCAGTATTTGTTTATCATATTAAAAACTACAAAAGAATGCTTGCTTATTCTTCAATTGAAAATATGGGAATTCTTGCAATCGGTCTGGCTCTTGGACGTGTTGCGTATTTGGCGGTAATTCTTCATTTAATTGGGCATTCACTTGCTAAAGCTTCATTCTTTTTAACTTCAGGTAATGTTTTAGAATTATTTCAGACAAAAAGAATTAAATCAGTAAGTGGAATTATGCAGGCTGATGGTAAAACCGGATGGTTGTGGATTGTGTCATTTTTAGCAATTTGCGCGTTCCCTACATCTGTTTTATTTATCAGTGAATTTTTGATAATAAAAGCTATGATTCTTCAAAAACATTATGTACTTTGTGCTTTATTCGTATTGCTTTTAACAATTATCCTGTTTGGAATCGGCAGAGTTGTTATTAAAATGGCATTTGGTGAATTGAGCGATGACAAAGTTAAAGTTGTTGAAGGAAATAAAAAGAAAGTTTCAATACTTATGTATATTCCTCAGGCAATTATGCTTGTAATTGTGTTTGTGCTAGGTGTTTACATACCTTGCCATTTAAACGAAATTATCAAGTTAGCGGCAGGAGCATTTTAGGACAAGGATAGAATTATGGTAAATTGGATAAAAGTAAAAAATAATACACAAATAGATTTAGGAAAAATTCCTATCTTAGCAATGAATAATTTAAGGGAAGAAATCAAAACTCTTGCAAAACGTCCGATTGGATTTTTTGGAAAGGATTGGGGTTTTGGCTGCACAAGATTATTTGTAATCTTAGCTGATGATGAAAATCATGAAATGTATTTATCATCAACAATTTTCAGTTCTCATAACAAGAATTACGAATCTGTAACACAGGATGTGCCATCATTTCATATTTTTGAACGTGAATTTTATGAACAATTTGGTATAAAACCGCTAAATCATCCTTGGTTAAAGCCTGTTAGACTTAATCAGGATGAGTATGAGTTTTTTGAAATGAAAGGGGAAGAAGTTCACCAGGTTGCGGTTGGGCCAATTCACGCAGGTGTAATTGAACCAGGGCATTTCAGATTTATGTGCAATGGTGAAACCGTTTATCACCTTGAAATTATGCTTGGTTATCAACATCGCGGAATTGAAGAATTGATTTTAAAAATCCTTCAAATCAGCTTGCTGAATCAATAAATGGCGATAGTGTAATAGCTTATAACACTGCCTATTCTCAGGTTATGGAAACTCTGAAAGGTATTGAAGTTTCTAATAAAGCGCAGCTTATTAGAAAAGCTGCACTAGAAATGGAACGTATGGCAATCCATATCGGTGATTTGGGTGCAATAGCAGGTGATATTGCGTATTTGATGGGAGCTTCAGTTTTTGGCGCAACAAGAACTCTTGTAATTAATACTACTCTTGAAATGTGCGGAAGTCGTTTTGGACGTGGTTTTGTTACTGTTGGTGGTGTGAATTATGATCCATCAGATGAAATTATTGAACGTGCAAGAAAAACTTTGGATAAAGTTAGCGAAGATGTTGACAGAATGACAAATACCATGATTAAGAATTCCACAGTAATGTCTAGACTTGAAAAAACTGGTACAGTAAGTACCGAAAAAGCTCAGGAAGCTGGACTTGTCGGAATGGCTGCAAGAGCAGCGGGTGTACCATTGGATTCTCGTTTTGATTTCCCTGATAAGTGGATGGCAGAACTAGGATTTGAAAAGAAACCTTTCAAAGGCACCGGAGATGTTTATTCTCGCTTTATGCTTCGTTATAAAGAAATTAAGCAGTCAATCGCTATGGTTAAGAAAATTTTTGACAAATTGAAAGACTATAAAGATGAACCGATCATCGCAGAAGGTGTTAATAACAAATTGGCATCTGATGTTATGGTAATTTCTGTTGTTGAAGGTTGGAGAGGAGAAATCGTACATATTGCAATGACCGATATTCACTCAAAACTTTCAAAATACAAAATCAAAGATCCGTCATTTAATAACTGGTACGGACTAGGATTAGCTGTTAGAAATAATGGAATTTCGGACTTCCCGCTTTGTAATAAAAGCTTTAATTTGTCATACTCAGGAAATGATTTATAAGGAAAATAATTATGTTTGATACGTTAAAATCACGAATTTATCAAGGAAAACAATATATAGAAGATATCGAAAATGCGCCAATGCGTGAACAATTCAGGGGATTCCCAAAGCTAAACACAGGAGTTGATACATCTTGTTTAAAAGATGTTTGTCCAACAGGTGCGCTTAATTTAAATCCGCTTACAATTGATATGGGAAAATGCACTTTCTGTGGAGCCTGCTCTAGAGCTTGTAGCGCAGTTGAATTTACCCCTGGATATAAGTTGACTTCAAGTTGTCGAGAAAAGCTTATCGTAACACCTGAAACAACTTATGAAGAATACGTAAAGTCGGCAGTTGAAGTTAAGGAAGAAATTGTGAAAATGTTCGGTCAGTCTTTAAAACTTCGTCAGGTTTCAGCTGCGGGATGTAACGGCTGTGAAATGGAATTAAATGCTTGTTCAAATGTGAATTTTGATATGGGAAGATTTGGCATTGATTTTGTAGCTTCTCCGCGACACGCAGATGGAATAGTTATTACAGGTCCTATTTCCGAAAATATGGCTTATGCCCTTGAAGATTGTTATAAATCTGTTCCTGATCCCAAAATTGTAATCCTTTGCGGAGCTTGCGCAATTTCAGGCGGAGTTTTTCAGAACAGTACTCAAATCAATAGAGAATTTTTGGATAAATATCCGATAGATTTATATATCCCAGGATGTCCGGTTCACCCGTTGACCTTTATTAACGGAATTCTTGCTTATATACAAGATAAAAAGTCATAAGCAAAAATCCCCATTTTAATGGGGATTTTTTAGTAAATATCCTGCAGCCCACTTTAAATTTGCACAAAAATGCGTTATTATATTAATAGAAACACTATGAATAGAAAGAACTCAGAAGATGAAATCAGTTAAAGAAGTTGCAACAGAATCAAAAATCGAAGGCAGATTGAAAAATTATCCGCAATGTTTAGCTCTTGTTAAATATTTGTTTGCAGATGCTGAATTGCAGGAAATGCAGGAATATGCTAATAACGTTTCAATAAGACGACTTGGATATAACGATCACGGACCTGTACATATGAGACAGGTTATTAATAATGCTATTAAAATGCTCAATATCTTGCATGAATTCGAGATAAAAACCTCTCTTGAACAAGAAGAAATGGGCACTTTCGAAGATAGTATGTGTGCAATAATTTTGGCCGGTATGATGCACGATTTGGGGATGGCAATCGGACGTCAGGGACACGAAGAAATGTCAGCTCTTTTGGCGCAGCCGATTATTGATAGAGCACTTATGTACTTATTCCCTGAGGATTTACATAAACGCATAATTATCAAATCCGTTGCAACCGAAGCAATTGTAGGACATATGTCATCTCGAAAAATTCACTCAATTGAAGCGGGTGTTCTGTTAATCGCTGATGGATGTGATATGACTAAAGGCAGAGCAAGAATTCCAATGTCAATTAATACAACTCCGCGAGTTGGGGATATTCATAAATATTCTGCGAATGCAATAAATAGAATTTCAATTCATAAAGGTGAACGTAAACCTATTAAAATAGATATTGAAATGTCCGGAGATGTCGGCTTTTTCCAAATTGAAGAAGTATTGCTTTCAAAAATTGATGCAAGTCCTGCAAAGCAGTTTGTTGAGCTTTATGCAGGTGTTGTTGGCGAAGATAGAAAATGCTATTTGTAAAACTTGACAAAATATCAAAAATCGTAAATAATATGAATATAGGGGCAAGCCCTAAAGAACTGGTTCTTCCTTAGGACTTGACTTAGTACCCTATAATTAACTAAATAAAAGTTTTAATGCTATTGCGAGCATACTAAGTGCTAGTGATAGCATTATTATTTTGTCAATCATACTTTCACCTCCTTTCTCCACTGATTTCTTAGTAAAATGTGTGTGGGATTGGCAGGTTTAAGGTACTACCCAGTTTGATTTTATAATAATTGCTTACCTTTGTCAAAATTCTTAATAATAAATCAGGTTTGTGGTCATCCCTCTCCGGGGGAGAGGGTTAGGGTGAGGGGTTAATTATATATATTTACTCCCATCTTGTCGGATGTAAGGTTGTGAAGTTTAAATTATCCTTTTCGTAAAGGAGAATAATTATGTCAGATAAAAATAAAAAAATTCTTATTGTAGTAACAAATTCCCGCGGTGAAGCCGGTTCTGCTATCAATGAAACAGGTGTTTGGTTAGAAGAATTTGCTGTTCCATATTTAGTATTCAGAGATACAGGTTATGAGATTACTGTTGCAAGTTCAGCTGGTGGTTTATCGCCTGTTGATGAAAATAGTATGTCCTGCTCTAATCCTATGGAGTGGGATGAGTGTATTAAAGTTTTACGCAATACAACAAGGTTATCAGAAGTTAATTATAAAGATTATGATGTGTTATTTTTGCCTGGCGGGCATGGACCGATGTTTGATTTGGTGCAGGATTTGTTGCTAAAAGAAATCGTTGAATATTTTGACGAAAATAAGAAAATTATTGCAGCAATTTGTCATGGACCGGCCGGTTTAATTTCAGCAGTTGATAAGCACGGCAAGCCTGTTGTTAAGGGTAAAAAAGTTACATCGTTTACTAATAAAGAAGAACATATTATGAAAACGGATGAAAGTGTTCCATTTTTGCTTGAAACAGAATTACGTGAACTTGGTGCACTTTTTGAAGATGCTGCACCTTGGTCAGAACACGTTTGTGTTGATGGCAAACTTATAACCGGACAAAATCCTCAATCTTCTCTTCTTCTTGCAGAGAAAGTTGTTGAGGCACTTTCTTAGGTTTAGAGTGTAATTGAGATAAAACTACCGCGCTAATCATAAATATACATCCTGCAAGTTCTTTTGGAGTTAGTGATTCAGATAAAATTAAGGCTCCACCGATTACTGCAAATACAGATTCCAAACATAGAATAAGTGATGCAACTGTCGGATGAGAATATTTTTGTCCGAAAATTTGCAGGGTGTATGCAACTCCGCAAGTTAAAAGACCGGCATAAAGAATTGGAATTTTACAAGCTAAAAAGCTGCTGAAATTCGGTGTTTCAAAAATTAACATCAAAGGTATTGAAAGTATTCCCACAATAAAAAATTGCAGGCATGAAATTTTTGTGGCTTCTATTTTTTTAGAAAAGTGATTCACTATTATTATGTGAACTCCATAGAAAAACGCAGCAATAAGCAGTAAAATATCATAGAAATCAAAACCTGCAGTCCCGGTTTTAAAACACAATAAATAAAGTCCGATTAGAGCTATTCCAACACTGATTTTAATATTTTTAGAAAGTTTTTCGCCAAAAAATGTTAAAATCAAAGGAACAAAAATTATATAAAGTGCAGAGATAAAACCGGCTTTTCCGGCTGTTGCGTGCGTCATACTGTATTGCTGTATTGTCATTGCAGTAAATAACGCAACTCCGCAAGATATTCCACCATGTGCTAAAGTTAGGTGCTGTTGGTGTTTAATCTCTTTTGTACGGGTATCGTGTTTTATTAGTTTTGCAAGGAAAATAAGCGGGATAAGACTAAATCCGCCAAGAATACTTCTTGCAAAATTAAAACTAAAAGGACCTACGTAATCCATTCCTGCTTTTTGTGCAACAAAAGATAATCCCCAAATTAGTGCAGTGAAAAATAATGCAGTATTTGATAACATCTTTTTATCCATATGTCCCTCCAGTACTATTATATTTAATTTTATATTATAATCAAGTTGAGAGGATAAACAAATGAATGATTATAAATATTATATAGATAATGGAATTTTTAATTTTCAACAAGGAAAACTTGATGAGGCATTAGAACATATTAATAAGTCAATTGAACTTAAAAATGATTGGGAAATTTCTTATTTTTATCGTGGAGTTGTTCATCAGGCTTTGGAAAACTTTGATGAAGCTTTGCTTGATTATACAAAGGCTTTGCAAATAAATGATAAAATGGCTGATGCTTATTACAATCGTGCAAAAATAATGTTATCAAGAAAAGATATTGAAAACGTTGATTTAGAAAAAATTGTTTTGGATTTAGAAAAAGCATTAGAGCTTGACGAAAACTTTGTGGATGCATTGTTTGGGATGGCTGCAGTTCAGAAAAAACTGGGTAATTACCATAAATCTTTAGAATTTTTGGAAAGGCTTCTTCAAATTGAACCTGATGCTATTCAGGCAAAAGCTTTGAAGAAACTTATACTTCAAAAATATATTGTATAAAAATTATTAGTTCTCATTCTCCCTCTTTTAGGAAGAGGGGTTGATTTTGATAATTAAGTTTTACAATATATTTGATTTAGGTTATCTGTTTATGATAACATTTGAATGAGGGTAGGAATATGATAAACAGAAAATCAAGAGATGAAATTAAAAGAATGCGCCACGCAGGTCATATTGTGGCTCTTGTTCATCAAAAAATGAAAGAAGTTGTTGAACCGGGAATTTCTACAAAAGAATTAGATAATATTGCAATGAAAATTATAAAAGAAAATCGTGCAATTCCAACATTTTTAGGGTATAGCGGATTTCCCTGCTAGTATTTGTACATCAATAAACGCAGAAGTCGTTCACGGGATTCCTTCTGAAACTGTAATCTTAAAAGAAGGAGATATTATTGCGATTGATGTTGGTGCAACATATGGCGGAATGGTCGGAGACAGTGCTTGGTCATATAGAGTTGGTAAAGTTTCTGATGATGTTGAAAATTAATGAGGGTTACCGAAGAATCTTTATATGCAGGGATTGAACAAATGCGTCCGGGAAATGTTCTGGATGATATTTCAAAAGCAATTGAAGCTGTTGCTGTGCGCGAAGGATATGGAATTGTTCGTCAATACGGCGGACACGGTGTAGGACACGAAATGCACGAAGATCCATTTCTTTTCAATTATAGCGTGGGCGATCATACGCTAATTAAAGCAAATACCGCAATTGCGATTGAACCAATGCTTAACTTAGGTTGCGATGATGTAGTTGTTGCTGATGATAAGTGGACTGTAATTACAAAAGATGGTAAACCGTCTGCTCATTTTGAACATACTGTTATTGCAACGGATGACGGTCCATTAATTACAACTCAATTAATGAATTAGGAGATTTCAATGAATTACTATATAGGTCTGTCTTTAGCCTCGGGCTCAAGTATGGATTCAGGTGTAGCTGTTATTGATGAAGATAATAAAATTATTCTTATAGATAAGCTTTATAAAATGAATGATGTGATTTTCTTTTTTGAAAATTTTTCATCGTTAAAAAATTCTAAAATATGTGTTTCAGTACCTTCAGATAGGACTATGCTTGACGGTAAATGGAGAATTTTATCAAAGCCATATCAACTTGTTGCAAGCAATAAGAATATTCCAAATAGAGATAACTGGACACAAAGACATTCAAATCGAGGTTCTGAGTATTTGCGAGAGCTTACTGAACGCGGAATTGAAGTTAATCGTTTTGATATTTATATGACAAGACAAAGTTTGCACTTGAATTCTTGTTATAAAGATCGTTCCCCTGCTGATTGTAAATTTCTCCAACAGGCTTTGAAATTGGAATGGGGATTTGATGATTTACCGTCTAATATGATGCCAATGTCACATTTGGAGGCGATTTTAGGTGCAATTTTAGCAAAAGAATATGCTAATAATCCTGAAAAAATCACTACTCTTTATAATTTTAGAGGGTTGGATGTTATTGATATTAAGGATAATCTTAATATCTCAACTGATGTATATAATTTTGAAAGGGAATTATCACTTAAATCTGAATTGGTATAAATTCTATTATAGTGTATAGTGTTGGTGTTATGTTAAAGAAAATTATTCAAATACTTAGTAATCCGTTGTTATATTATGTTGATAAAACTGGAAATTCTGTTTTTAGAAACTTTTGCTTGATAAAAAATACCGGAAATCTGTATGGTACAACTATTCCAAAGGCTAATGCCGGAAAGGCTCTGGAATATAGATTCCGCTTGGATAAATACCTTAAATGGATTTATTTTTTAACACCTGTTATTTTATATCTTATTTTTATACATGTTAAGTTTTCATTTGGCTCATTGTTGTTTTTTGAACTCATATGGGTACTAATTGTAAACGGCGCAAGGATTTTATGTTCATATCTTTATAGTGATTATTTAATAAGTAATTTTGGAAAGTATGAGGTTATTGAATTTGTACCTCCAGTTCCAAAACGAAAAATTGATGAATATGTTTCATTTTTCAAATCAAAGATTATTATTACAGTGATTGTGCTTGTATTACTTTTCTTACCAGCTTTATTACTGCAAGGTGTAATTAAGCTAAATCTTGGTAAACACAAAAGATACAAGCAAGCTATAAGTGTTGCCAATACGTATTTGGCAGTGTATCCAAAATCTCATCGCATATATGATATGCGTTCCTATGCAAGGTATATGGAAAAAGATTATGAAGGAGCTCTGTCTGATTATAAGACTGCTTTGGAATTGTCAGGAAGAAAATTTTCCAAGCAGGATTTTGTAAGATTTGCAAATCTTTTGTATTTGCAAAAGAAAATGTCTACCCCTCAAGAAGCTGTTGATATATTTAATGAATTTGTTACTCAAAAACAAATGTCTGTATTAGAAGCTTCTCAGATGTTGTGGATTAAGTCAATTTTCAAGGTCGAAAATAATATTTTTGAAGATGTATCTCAGGAATATGATGATTTGTTAGCTTCTCTTGATCCAAAAGACTACAGAAATCAATTCTATATTTCAAGTGATAAAGCTTATGTATTGTATTTGATGGATGAATACTCTGAGTCTATAAATTCTTATAATATGTTAATTGCTTATGCTGAAGCTAATAAAGACGAGTTTGGCAAGGAACTTTCTCAATTATATGCAGAACGCGGTTGGGCAAAGAAACGACTTGGCGATGTGACAGGAGCTAATTCTGATTTTGTGTCATCTCGTATTCCGTTTCCTGATATTCCAAAATTTGAACCTTCGTATACAGCGCAAGAATTTGTGGTTGAAAAATAAAGCCGTTATTTAATAATCAATAAAAATATAACAAGGCATAAGGTTATAATTGAGCAAATTCCTACGAAAATCCAGTATGGTGTAATTTTCTGTGGCTTTTTGCAAGATTTCATTGCTGTTTGTTGTTTTAAACCTGTTTGTTTGTTGTTTTTTCCTGATGCTTTGGTTTTAGGTTTTGTCGCTGTTTTTGTAGTTGTTTTAGCGGAAGCTTTTTGCGCTTTTTCGTATTTCTTTGCTAAATTTTTATCACGTTTGCCTGTTGCAAGAAGTTTTACATCAAAATGTAAATTAAGATTTTCTTTATCAGCTTTTTGGTTGTATACAGAATAGTTTATTGCGACTTCAAAGGCGCGTTGAAGGCATTCCAGGGCATTTATTCCGTTTTGTTTTACAGATGAGGCGTGAACTGATTGGTTTCCGCATTTTTTTAGGAAATACAAATCTTCAATGAATTCTTTTTCCTGCTCAGAACCTTGGGAATTATCTTTCAAAGTAGCGAGCATTTGATCAAAAGTGTTTTCTGTTGTGCGTTTTGATCCGAGAACATTTTTGCATACGTTTTCTGCAAAACGTCTTGTCTGACCGATACATTGTTCAAAATATTCGTCACGATAAAGCATTTCCGCATCAGAAATAATTTCATATAAATTTTTATCTGTCTTTTTCAAAAAATCAAAATTTGTAGGCATATAAGTATTTTACTATATTATTTTTATATTACAATATAAATTAACGGTACTAAAAAAGGAGAGAAATATATGTTAACTAAAAATTCATCAGTAAAAACAAGCTTTTCAGGTGTTGATTTCTCTAAATATTCATCAAAAACATCTGAATTTGTAAAAGAATTTGCGACACGCGCTAATCAACCCGGTAAATTCCTTAATTGGGTTAATCTTCCATCTGAACAATTAAAAAGAGTTGATGAACTTTATTCAATGGTTGAAAGTTTTAAAAGCCAAACTGGTGCTAAAAGACTTAGCGTTATGGGTATTGGCGGTTCAAAACATACAGTTGAACACATGTTAGGAATTAATGGTTTGAATCTTTGTGGCGAAAGCGTTGCATTCTATTCAGATGTGGATTCAATCAGCTGGGAAAGATTTATCACAAGAATTGGTGATGTTACATCTTCAAATTACATGATCGCATCAAAATCAGGTTCAACTTTTGAGACAAAAGATGGATTTTTAAGAATTCAACAAATGTTAGTTGATTCATATGTTTCAAAAGGTCAATCAGAAGAAGAAGCTAAAAAATCAGCAGCAAAACACTTTATTGCTGTAACTGACGGTAATGCTGAAAAAAGTGAACTCCGTCGTACATCAATCGAAAACGGCTGGTTAGGTGATTTATTTATTCATGATGATGTCGGCGGAAGATTCTCTGCATTTGATGACCACGCTTTGTTCACTTTAATTTGGGCAGGACTTTCAAAAGCTGATATGGTTTCATTATTAAATGCTGCTCAAGAAGTTTCTGAACAATCTTTGTGTGAAGATTTAGAAATCAATGATGCATTAAAAGAAGGTATTTTCTGGGCTGATGCTAAAATGGACGGAATTTCTGCTTCTGTTCACCAATACATGGGTTCAATGTTTGAAAATACTGTATACTGGCACGCTCAAATGCAAAATGAATCAGTAAAAGATACATTAAAACAAGTTGCAAAAGTTCCTGATGCTATGCACCATTCTGCAGAAGCTCACTTTAATCCTGCAAATAAATTTGTTTTTGCTCTTACTGTTCCTGTAGATAACGGTGTATGCAGAGAAAATGCTGAGTCTTATATTGAAGCATTAACAAAATCATATGAAATTACAGGCGCATTCTTTAAAGAAGAAGTTGAAACTTCATCTTTAGGTTTGACAGCTTCAGCAGCAGGTGCAATGACTCAATTGAGAGCGTTTGCTACTGTTTATCAGGAAATCGTTGAATGTGTGATGGAAGGAAAAGAACTTCCAGAAGTATTTGATAGCGTACTTCAGCCACACGTAGAATTTTACAAAAAGAATTTAAAAGGTGGAGTTGTAGTTCCTGGAAGAATTTCAGTGTAAATATAATTTCAACTTCAGATTATGAAGGCGCCGCAGGAAAACCTGCGGCGCCTTTTTTCTAATCCTTTAGGATGGTGAAATAGGTGCGGAAAGGATGTTATAATAGTTTAAATGAGGAGAATATATGAATATTAATATTTTAAAAAATTTATCTTATGGTGTTTATGTTGTTTCAACTCCAAACGGCGAAAAATCTACAGGTTGTATCGCAAATAGTTTAATGCAGATTACGCATGACACAATTGCTGTCAGTATTAATCATAAGAATTATACAAATGAATGTATAAAAAAATATAAAAGATTTGCTATATCTATTTTAGGTGTTGAAACAGATGATAATGTTATTCCGGTTTTTGGTTTTCAAAGCGGGCATGAGGTTGATAAATTTCAGGGGGTAAAAACAATTACGGTTGATGGAATTGAGGTTATTGAAAATTCTGTCGGGTATATAATTTGCGAACTTGTGAATATGATGGAAACAGAAACCCATACAGTATTCTTGGGTAAAATTACAAATGGTGAGATTTTACATGAGCAAATTCCTATGACATATGCTTATTATCACGCTGTAAAAAATGGTAAAAGTCCTGAAAATGCGCCGACTTATATCGAAGAAAAAGCGACAGGTGATCTTGCTTATAAATGTCGGATTTGTGGTTATATTTACGAAGGAGACATTACAAAAGAGCCGGATACTTACGTTTGTCCGATTTGCAAAAAGGGAAAAGAATTTTTTGATAGAGTATAACAATTTTTTAAGTTCAGGCATGCCAATTTACAAATTGGCATGCCTTTTTTAATGATTTTAAAGTGTATGTTTTACAAATGTTAATCGTTCTTATCATGAGTTAATATTTGGTTAAATTTCTTGCTTGAACCATGACCGTTGTCAGTTTTGAGTTTGGGCAAATATGTTGCGAAAAGTAACAAAATTTATCCGCCAAAAGATTCATTTTTTTATAATTTAACTTAAATTTTTAATTAATTTATGATAGAATAATTTAATAAAAGAAGATTATGGGAAAGTAAAGTGAAAGTCCTTCGCTGGTCCGCTACCAAACACATATCAGGCATGCTGGCTTACGAGACTGAGGAGATTTATTATGCAAAATGCGGTTAATAAAAACGGAAATGAAAATGTAGTTGGAATATCTTCTGCACACGTAAACGATGCAATAAGAAGAGTTCACGAATCAAATGCTATGTTTGCCAAACAGGTTATTGATAATGCGGCTCGTGTTACTGATAGTGTTTCGATTATCAAAAAAGACGGAACAAAAGAAAGCTTTAATATTCAAAAAGTTGTTGGTGCTGTAAAAAAATCTGCTGCACGTATGATGATAACTTTTAAAGATGAAGATCTAAAAAGAATTTGTGATTTTGTTAATAAAAATGTTATTGATCTGGATAAAAATGAAATCTCTATCTGGGAAATTCATAACATTGTTGAAAGTGCTTTAGAAAGCATCAATCCGCAAGTCGCAAAAAGTTACAGAAACTATAGAAACTATAAAACAGATTTCGTAGCTATGCTTGATAAAGTTTATCAAGAAAGCCAAAAAATCATGTATATCGGTGATAAAGAAAACTCAAATTCCGATTCAGCTTTAGTTTCCACAAAACGTTCTTTAATTTTTAATCAATTAAACAAAGAACTTTACAAAAAATTCTTCTTAACCGTAGATGATTTGCAAGCTATCAGAGAAGGTTATATATATATTCACGATATGTCTGCGCGTCGTGATACTATGAACTGCTGCTTATTCAATGTTGCAGAAGTTCTTAGAGGCGGCTTTGAAATGGGCAACTTATGGTACAATGAGCCAAAAACTCTTAGATGTTGCATTTGATGTTATCGGCGATATTGTAATGGCTGCTGCAAGCCAACAATACGGCGGTTTTACCGTTCCGGAAGTTGATAAAATTCTAGCTCCTTACGCTCAAAAAACTTATCAAAAACAATATGACAGATATTTATGTATGGGCTTATCGTTTGAAAAAGCAAGAGAAGAAGCTTTGAATGATGTTCAAAATGATTTTGAACAAGGCTTCCAGGGATGGGAATACAAATTTAATACTGTAGCATCATCTCGTGGAGATTATCCATTCATTACAATGACAATGGGATTAGGATGCGGAGAATTTGAAAAAATGGCATCGCTTACAATGCTTAGAATTCACGCAAAAGGTCAAGGTAAAAAAGAAAACAAAAAACCTGTACTTTTCCCAAAAATCGTATTCCTTTACGATGAAGAACTTCACGGTGAAGGCGGACAGTTACATGACTTGTTTGAAGCAGGTGTTGAATGTTCTTCTAAAACAATGTATCCGGATTGGTTGTCATTGACCGGTGATGGATATGTTTCAAGCATGTACAAAAAGTATAAAAAAGTTATTTCACCAATGGGTTGTCGTGCATTTCTTTCTCCTTGGTTTGAAAGAGGTGGCATGAAACCTGCTGACGAAAACGATACTCCGGTATTTGTAGGAAGATTCAATATCGGTGCTGTAAGCTTACACTTACCAATGATTTTGGCTAAAGCTAGACACGAAAGCAAGGATTTCTATGAAGTTCTTGACTATTATATGGAACTTATCAGAAAAATTCACATAAGAACTTATGAATATCTTGGTGAAATGAAAGCTTCTGTAAATCCTCTTGCATATTGCGAAGGCGGATTCTACGGCGGACATTTGAAACCGGCTGATAAAATTAAACCTTTATTGAAATCTGCAACAGCTTCATTTGGTATTACAGCATTGAACGAATTGCAAGAACTTCATAACGGCAAATCTCTTGTTGAAGATGGAGAATTTGCGCTTGAAGTTATGGAATACATAAACAAAAAAGTAAATGAATACAAAGAAGCAGATGGAAATCTTTATGCAATTTACGGAACTCCTGCGGAGAATTTGTGCGGATTACAAATTCAACAATTCCGAAAAAAATATGGCATAAAAGATAAAGTTTCTGACAGAGGATATGTTTCAAACAGTTTCCATTGCCATGTTGCAGAAAATATTTCACCTATTCAAAAACAAGATTTAGAAAATCGTTTCTGGAATTTGTTTAATGGTGGTAAAATCCAATATGTAAAATATCCGCTTTCATATAATAAAGAAGCTATTAAACATTGTTAAAACGTGCAATGGATAAAGGTTTTTATGAAGGTGTAAACTTATCACTTGCATATTGTGATGATTGCGGTCACCAAGAATTATCAATGGATGTTTGTCCAAAATGCGGAAGTCGTAATCTTACAAAGATTGACCGAATGAATGGTTACCTTTCATATTCTCGAGTAAACGGTGATACTCGTTTGAACGAAGCAAAAATGGAAGAAATTAAAGATAGAGTAAGTATGTAAGGGGGATATTTCCCCCCTCATCTTTTTGAAGATGAATTGATTATCTACGGGAGCTGAAATGAATTATCATAATATTACAAAAGATGATATGTTAAATGGTGATGGATTACGTGTTGTGTTGTGGGTTTCGGGCTGCACACACCATTGTGATGAGTGTCAAAATCCTATTACCTGGGATTTAGCAGGAGGTCTGCCATTTGATGAGGCTGCAGAAAATGAACTTTTTGAAGCTTTATCTAAACCGCATTGCGCTGGTATTACTTTCAGTGGTGGAGATCCTATGCACCCGTTTAATAGAGATGAAGTGTGCAGGCTCGCAAAAAAATGTAAAGAACTTCTTCCTGATAAATCTGTTTGGATGTATACCGGATTTTTATGGGAAGATGTTAAAAATGAAGAAGTTATGAAGTATGTTGATGTCTTGCTGGAAGGGCGTTATGTCAAAGAATTGAACGATAATAATCTTCATTGGGTTGGCAGTTCAAATCAACGGGTTATTGAAGTCAAAAAAAGTCTTGAAACAGATACAATAGTTTTACACGAATAAAGAAAAGGGCGCCGACAATTTTGTCGGCGCCCTTTTTATTTATAATTTTTTATTTTATACCAAAATATACTGCCTCAGCGAATTCTTTACCTTCTTCTTGTACTAATTTAATATAATTAGGGCTTTTTCTGATAAAGTCTTTTTCTGCTTCTGTGAATTCTAACTCTCCAAAAACGCCTATTTGAGTTTGTTTAGGTTTGTTTTTTGTGATCGTTTCAGTTTCTTTTACAGGTTCTTGTGCAGGAGTGAATCTTCTGTCGTATCTTCTTTGTTCTTTTACTTTGCGTGATAATCTTTCCGGATTTTTTCCTTTTTGATTAAACGTTCTTGTATCAAGTTTCTCTTTGATAAAGATATCAAGTTCTTCTTTTGGAATATTTTCTCCTTCAAATTTTTGGTAAACTTTGTATCCGATTTTTTTGAGTTTTCCAATAAAACTTGCATCTTCACTATCGGCGATGGAGATTCTTGCGTTACCGACTTTGCTGTTGCCGATAAGTCCATTAGGATATGATTGAATAAGTTCTTTTAATTTAGCTTTTTTTGCAGAATTGACACCTGCTTGTGTGATAGGGATTCTGTAGGTGGATGTGAAATTAATATCTGTCATTTTATACTCCTTTTTTTGATTAAAACCTCTAAAAATAAACTTTGCTATTTTTGCAGGGAGAAGATGTTAATTTTTGTTAAGTGATATTTATTAGATTCGCAAATTTTTTTTTGAGAGGAGTTCATATGAGTAAAGTAATTTACTAAGGAATTAATGAATGTTTTCTAATCTTAAAAATATAAATTTCACCCCTCAGGTATATAATGTGCGACAAGTTGGCAAATTCTCACAGGCACAGGTGCCGGTATTTAATACGGGTTTAGCAAAAGATACTGTGTGTTTTACCGGAAAATCTGCTCCTTCAATGTACAAAACTGTTTTTGAATATTTAGCATCAGAAGTTCTGGACAATAATAAGAAATATCATGTAGATGGAAGCAAACTTTCGGCTAGTAAGATAGGCGATGCTGTTAAAACTTTGATAATGGAAGATCGTGTATTTTTACCGTTTAAATTGTGTGTTAGTGAGAAAATTAAGTGGAAAAGTTATATTCCTCAGGATATAAGAGTTTTTTCAGTAGGTAAAATCAATGAAGCCAGAACTGCGCGTATGGAAGAATGGCGTAGATTTTTAAAAGCTCCGGCTACAAAATATGGACATGATCCGCTATTAGTTGCAGAAATTGAAAAAGATCCTTCTTTGCGTCTTGTAATTTGGAATGCAGTTTCAAGTGAATTAAAAGAAAGTAATCGGCATATTCCCGTACCTTTTGATGAAAAGGCATTATTAGAAACAATAAAAGGTTTTGGTAATATTCAACCAATGGATAGAGCAGTTAGATGTACTTCGCCTACTTTTATTGATATGTACACGCATAGACTTCGCGATAACCTGCTGATGGATATGAAATTATCCGATAATGATGCGGTCTGGGTTAAGGTTCCATCAATTGCTCATGATAGTGCTCATAAAGAAAAGAATATCAGAATGCTTGAAACTTTGAGTTGTCGTAATTGGTGTACTCGTTCAAGTGTTGATAAAGCAGAAGCAGCATTGCAGGATGGTGATTTTTATATTTATTTGAAGCGTAATGGTCAGATAATGTGGGAACCGCTTGTCGGAATGACATCTTGTCATGGTAAGATTGATCAAATTCAGGGTGTTGAGAATAATAATATTGTGCCTCTTAATCTTGTAGATGAGATAAAGTCTTTTATAAAGAGTAAAAATTTAAAATGTCATTCAGATCTTTGTGATGAAGGGCCTAAAGCTTCGCAAGCTATTATGATTAGTGAAAAGTTGAATGAAATAAATCCGGCTTTGAAGCGTAGTTTTTATAAAGCAATAAAAGAGAATGATGACTTTGCAATGTTTAGATATCTTGGTGTTGATGTTACAGCTTTAGAAGGCGGCGGGTTGAAAATAGGAACCTATCGTCCGTCATTTACTCTAAGTAAAAATAGTGGTATTACTGTTCCATATTCAATGTTTGGTTTGAATGAAGATATATTACTTAAAAATGTAAAAGTAATTGAGGGAAATTTAATTTTAAATAATAAAAATCATCTTTTTGATTCAAGAATTTCAGTATTTCCGCCAAACCTTGAAAAAGTAACCGGTAAAATTCATTGTACGGCTGCTCAATATGAGAAATTTAGCGCAGATATTGATAGAGTTGTCGGAAACAATAAGGCTAAGGTCGTAATTTATAATCGTTAATTTTTGTGCTAAATTATTAGCATGGAAGCTATGAAAACAATAATAAAACCAAATGGGCGCCAGCAGCAGGCAATTGATATTTTAAAAGGTTCTGTAATGCTTTTGGCTGGCCCGGGAACCGGGAAAACATTTACTGTAATTCAACGTATTGAAAAAATGTTGGCAAATGGTGTGGAACCATCTTCAATTCTTTGTTTGACTTTTTCAGATGCGGCGGCAACTGAGATGAGACAAAGACTTATAAAAAAGATGGGTGTGCTGGCTTCTTCGGTGGATATTTATACTTACCATTCTTTTTGTAATGAGCTTATAAAATTTTATCCGGATAAATTTGAGTTATCTTCCGGAGTTTCTTTAATTTCTGATACTGAAAAAATATCTATTATGAAAGATTGCATTGACGAGGCTAAATTAGAATTTTTTGTGCCTTCTCGTGCTGATAGATATTATTTTACAAAAGATTTTATTTCGCATGTTGAAAAGTTAAAGACTAAAAGAATTTCAAAAGAGAATTATTTATCTCATATCGATTCAAACCCTTCCTTAATGCCACGGGTTAAGGAGTTAGAAAGTGAAATTTATGAGCGTGAACAAGCTGGAAAAACTCAAAATAAGGGTAGATATGCTGAGTTAGAAAAAATTAAGGTAAATATTGAAAAAGCTAAAGAACTCTGGACTTTATATGAGCTTTATTCGCAAAAGATGTTAAATAAAAATCTTATTGATTTTTCGGATATGATTAATTTTGTTTTGAATGCTTTTGAAGAAGATGAAGTCTTTTTGAGAGAGGTTTCATCAAAATATCAATATTTTTTGTCGATGAATATCAGGATACAAATGATTTGCAAAATCAGATTATTTTTAATCTTGTTGATGCTAACGAAGAAAAAAATATTTTTGTTGTTGGAGATGATGACCAGATAATTTACGGATTTCAGGGGGCAAAAAGCGATAATATTGAAAACTTTTTGACAAAATATCCGCAGACAAAAGTTATTTGTCTTGATGAAAATAATCGTTCAACTCAGACCATTTTGATTTTAGCAATCTTGTTGTTTCGCAGGATGCTAATCGTTTAGAAAATAATGTGTTTTTTAAGGAAAAATATAATATTTCCAAAAAGCTTACGGCTAAAAATACTAAAATTATTTCTCAGGAATCAAAGATAAAATTTGTTCACTTTGGAGAAACATTGCAGGAATTTAATTATATAGTCGATCAAATAAAAGAACTGTCAGAAAGTTCAAGTTGTCCTGCAAAAGATGATGGGCGTAAAGATTTTTCTCAAATTGCGATAATTTCTAAAAAGCGTGCAGAACTCCAAACATTTGCTGAACTTCTCAAAAATAAAAATATTCCGTTTCAATTGGATGAAGGAAAAAGTATTTTTTCAATTCGTTCATCTATATTGATTTATTTTTATTTGAAGGCGATGAATAATCATATTCTGGCATGTGATAAACTTTTCGGATTAATGCTTGCCGAACCTTTTAAGCTTGATGTAGAAGATTATAATAAAATTTTGCATGAAAAAAATATTATAAAAAAGGATGAACCGAATGATTTTATTTCGCTTATGCATCGGCTTGGCGGGTGGAAAAATCCTGAAAAAATATCAGAGTTTCTACAAACTTTTGAATATTTGCAAAATTTTGCTGCTTCAAATACATTGCGAAATACTATTTTAGAAATTGTAAACAGAACAAATATTCTGCCATTTTTTTATAAGCATGGAAAAAATCGGTCTGAAAATATTTCAGGAATAAAAAAGATTATAAATGAAGCTGTTGACTTCCAAAAATCAGATCTAACAAAAGGGTTGAGTGATTTTGTAAAATACCTTGATGATTGTTTAGAAAACGAAATTGATATCAATCTGGATAAAGATTCATCAATTCAAAATGCAGTGCAGTTGATGACTTATCATGGCTCAAAAGGACGCGAATTTGAGCATGTTTACTTACCTAATTTAATCAATTCAAATTGGGAAAACTTTAGAATGCCCGGAGAGTATAAGTTTATTACAGATGAAGTTTTAGATAAGGATGTCGCGCAATCCAAAAAAGATTCTGAATTATTGAAACTTTTATTTGTCGGGATAACGCGTGCAAAACATTCGCTAATGTTGTCTTTTGCTGATAGTAATTCAGGTAAAACACAGCAGATTACAAAATATTTATCTGATGTATTGGATTTCGATTTTGAAAGCTTGCAGTTTGATTGTGATACTGACGATTTGACGACAGAATTTTTCAGAAGTGTATCATCTGATGTTTTTGATCATCAAAAAGCATTTAAAAATGAAATAGAAGAACGTATAAAATCTGTTGTTCTTTCTCCATCAAGGTTGAATGATTATCTTGCTTGTCCTAGAAAATTTTTCTATGTAAAAGTGCTTGGAATAGATGTGGAAGAAGCAGATTGGGATAATGCGAATTTTGGTTCGCTGATTCACTCACTTTTAGAACGCAGTGTAAAAATTGCAAAAGAAACAGGAAAATATCCGATTATTGACAAAGTTTTGGAAGATTTTAGAATAGGAATGGATGGGGAAAGATTCACGTCTGAAGCTAAAAAAGAGAAATTTTTAAAACAGGGTCAAAATCTTATATTAAAATACTATCCTTATTTTTCTCAAATTCCTCCAAACCGAATTACTGATGTTGAATTCAGTTTTTATGGGGTAGATGTTGATGGAGATTTGATTACAGGGAAAATTGATCGCATTGAGAAAAATTCTGATGGAACTTATGAACTTTATGACTACAAAACAGGTACTCCGACAAGTGAAAAGAAAATAGCTCCGGGTGAAGAAAAACAAAATTATTTTAACCAATTGTGTTTTTATAAATACGCTTTTGAAAAATTGACAGGAAATAAAGTCTCTAAAGTTGGTATAATATATGTCGAAAATCATGAAAAAAGTGTTGAAAAATATTTGATAGATGAAGATATGACTTATATTGAAAATTTAATCAAAGAAACATATAAAAATATAAAACTTTTGAAATTTAATCCGATAAAAGAGGATAAAAACGGAGTTTGTAAATACTGTGTTTATAAACATCTTTGCAAGTTGGATTTAATATAAATTAGTGGCGCCGCCTTAGAAAAAGGCGGCGCCACTGTGTTAAAAAGCAAAAGAAAAAAGAGGTGAATAGTTTTGTTTCACCTCTTTAGTGTACAGTTTGGGTAAAATGTAAAATAAGGTTGTGTTAGGTTAAACTAACACTTTGTTCGTAAAAAATGAGCTTATTTTTCGTTATGCGAATGACTTTGATGATGTTTGTCATTTCTATAACCTGTGCCTGCGCGGTAACCTGATACTGAATATAATAGCGGCAGCGATGGTTCTATCCATTTTAAGCCTGATAACAGAGATACAGTAGCAATGTCATCGGTGTGTAAGCCTAAATCTAATAATTCCGGTGTACGTGTTTCAGGTTTGTGGTTTTTGGACATTAAAGGATTTACGAATTTGTTTGCAATAAAGTTAGCTATAGCGCTTCCTCCGATAACTCCTGTTAATAAAATTCCACCGACCATACCAATGCATCTTGCGCTTTTTGATTTTATGTTCATCTTTTCAAGTATGCCAAGTGCTGCACCTGCTCCAATATTGCATAAGAAAATATTGGCAAGATACTGGTAAAGTCCTTCATTAATTTTATTTGGAATTTTTTCTTTCCAATTCTTTTCTGTAATTTTATCTGCAATTATTCCACCTGTAAGCCCGCCTGCAACAGGAATTGCTCCATATATGGAAAGCCAGCCGATTTCTTTAAAAATATCTTTGGCTTTAATATTTTCCGGAGGTGGAATTATTTGATTTGCAAATGTTTTATGTTCTTTTGAATTAAATAATTCACGGGTTTCTTTAAGTGATAAAATCTTTGTTTTTGCTTTTGTCAGAATTTGCTGTATGTTTTCTTCTACTTGATTATTTTTCAGGTAATTGTTAATTGCTTTTGTATTATCTGCAACAATTTCTGTGATTGATTTTGGATTTTGTCTTTTAGTTAAAAAAGCTGCAATTTTAGGCGCTTTAACTGCAGAAAATCCTGTTCCAGCAAGAATAATCCCTGTTTTTATTGCAGTTTTTTTACGTTTTTCTTTCGGTGCATTATGAACTTCTTTGCAAAATACTGCAGCGCTGCCAAGTGTTAATATGGCAGGTATATTTTTATTAAGCTTAGCTGTTAAAAGCGGTTGGTCTAAATATTTTCCTATTGCTGAAATTTGGGGCATTATTTTGAATTTTCCTTTTTATAAACTTCAATTAACTCGTGATATTTTTGACAAAAACCGGTAAAACATATCATTTGATCGAGAATATTTTGCGATATGATGTGTTCTATTTTACAGGCATTTTCGCTTGCTTCTTGCGCAGAAACTCCAAGAACTTTTTCAAAAAAATCTTTGAGGATGTGGTGTTTGTCGTAAACTTTTTTAGCTTCGATTATTCCTTGTTCAGTGAGTGAAATTGCTTCATAACTGCTATATTTGATCAATTGTTTGTTGACTAATTTTGCTAATGCTTCTGAAACTGAAGCTCTTGAAATATTGAGATTTCTTGCAAGTTCTGCGCCTTTTAGGGGAGTTTCGTTTAGATGTGCAATGTAGATTGCTTCTAAATAGTCCTCCAGACCAGATGAAAGATTTTGTTTTTGATTTGTTTTCATGTTTAATCCTAAACTTTACGGACTTATTGTAAGGCAAGCCTAACACTTTGTCAAGTCGAATTTTGGCAAGTGCGCCGTGTGAGCATAGCGAACCCAGCACGTCTGTGTGAGGGCTGCGTTGAGCCGGCCGAACCGCCAAAATTCGAAACGCTGGGCAAGTGCGCCGTGTGAGCATAGCGAACCCAGCACGTCTGTGTGAGGGCTGCGTTTAGCCGGCCGAACTGCCAAAATTCGAAATACTAGGCAAGTGCGCCGTAAAAGTTTTTTGCAAAGAATCGCCCGTCCACAAAGTGGACGGGCGATTCAAAAACTATCTATGCTACAAATTTTAATTTGTCTTTTGGCTTTATTACTACTGTATAATTATCCGGTTCATAGTGAAGTTCATTGAGTGCAATCAATTCTTTTGTGTGTTTTAGAATTTCTGCATTAGTCGGTTTATAATCCGGATCAGGATTTAGATCTTTCAAATGTTGTTTTGCAATGTTCCAAACATTATCGCCTTTTTTAACTTCATATTCAGTTGGCAGTTGCAGAGTTTCTTCTGCCGGTTCTGTTACAGGTGAAGTTTCTTCAGCTTTAACTGGAGGAATTGTTTCAAGAATCGGTTGTGTTGCAACTCTTGTGTTATCTTGTTCGCAAATTAATTCATCTTTTAATATTTGAGCTTGTTCGTCCGGTGAAAAATCTTCTTCAGCTAGTGGCAGTTGGGTTTGAGAGTCTTTTGCCGGTTCATTATATTTGTCATATAAGTATTTCCCTCCGGCAACTAAAGCAGCACCTGCAGCTAGTGCTAATCCAACTTTCCCGCCTTTACCTTTGAAAAAGTTACCGATTTTTCCAAATCCGGATTTTAAGCCGTTCCAAATTTTACTGCCAGCATTGGTAGCTGTTTGTGCGATTTTTGTGTTTTTTAGTTTAGAGAAAAATCCTTGTTTTGGTTGAAGAATTTGTGCTTGTTGTAATTTTGCACCAGAAAGTTTGGAATGTATTTTGCTACCTTTTAAGGCTGCACCAATGTCTACTTTATCAATTATTGATGCTGGTTTCTTTATTTTTCCGGCTAAATCTGTTTGTATTTTTGATGTTGTATCTGTTACTTTTGTAATTGCCATAAATATCCTCCGTAAACTATAATTATCCCCTGTGTATTATTAAAGAAAATTTTTGGTTTGGAATTGTCATCGGGTATATCAGATGTATATAATTTCTGTAACAAATTTTAATAAATTTCCACCATATGGAGTATGCTAAATTCGGTTAAAAATCGTATACTGAACAGGTGGAGAAGAGGTAATTTATGTTAAAAGATATTATGAGAAGTAAGACAACATTATTTGAAAGTTTACTTTCAAAAACAGAATTTCAAAAGGTTTTGGGACAAAATGGTTTGTTAAATCAAGATGAGGAAGAGCAATTTGATGAAATTTACGATAAGGAAATCGCAGTTTCTGATGAGGAAGTCGCAGATTATATTGTCGAAAACCCGAATGAAGTTGTTGTAGAGTTTCCTATAGTTTCTGATGTTAAATTAGAAGAAAAATTACCATTTTTCAGATCAGTTGTTTTTAAATTAGGCGGGATATAATTTTATAAAGGGCGCCGCCTTTTCAAAGGCGGCGCCTTCAAATATAAGTATAAAAATAAGGGCTTTTGGGAGTCCTTATTTTTTTGTATTTTTATGTTAGAATTGTCAAAATCAGTAAATTAGGAGAGTTATTTTTGAGTATAAGTAGTAAATTATCAACACTTAAAGGTGATGTTTTTGGGGCTATAATTGCGAGTATAATTGCTTTTCCTCAGGCATTAGCATTTGGTGTTGCATCAGGTTTAGGTGCATCTGCGGGTATTTGGGGGGCAATAATTTTGTCATTAATAGCGGGTGTTTTAGGTTGTAACTTACCATTTATTTCCGGTCCTACCGGACCTGTGGCAATTGTAACTGCGGTTATTGTTGCTGGAGTTTCTGGAAATATTGCAAATGTATTACCGATTCTTTTTATGGCTGCGGTATTTCAGATGATTATTTCCTTGACACCTGTTCCAAGGATGATTAAATATGTTCCTTATCCTGTAATTTCAGGGTTTTTAACGGGTATTGGGCTGATAATTATTTTATTGCAATTATCGCCTTTGCTGGGTGGGGAAGTCTTTTCGTCAACTATAAAAGCTTTAATGTATTATCCTCGGTTGTTTACAAATATTAATTTGCATGCATTGGGTTTGGGAGTAGGAACTTTATTTTTGTTATTTTTTACACCGCGTTTTATTACAAAATTCGTTCCGGCGCAGCTTTTGGCGCTTATTTTAATGACTTTTGCTGCATATTTTTGGGGCGCAGATGTTGAAAAAATTTCTGGTGTAAGTTTTTCTCTTCCTCAGGCACATATTCCTCATTTTACTCTCGAAGGTATTATGCGTGATATACCAACGGCTTTGACTTTGGCGTTTATTGCATCAAGTGAAAGTCTTTTAACAGGGATTATAATGGATTCTTTGACAAAAATTAAACATAATTCAAAACGTTTGATTGCGGCGCAGGGTGTAGGAAATCTTTTTTGTGCTTTGACAGGTTCTATGTTTGGTACTGCTGCGACTATGCGAAGTGTTGCTGCTGTTAAGGCTGGTGCTACAACAAGAATTTCGGCAATTTTGTGTTCTTTAATGCTTGCGGTTGTTTTGTTTAAGTTTACAGGATTTATTGCGCAGATTCCTATTTGTGTACTTGCTGCAATTTTGATAAAAATCGGGTATGATATTTTGGATTTGAAAGTTTTAAAAGTTTTAAAATATGCACCAAAAGATGATCTATATGTTTTGATTACGGTTTTATTTTTGACAGTATTTTATAATTTGATTTTTGCACTTGGAATTGGTGTTATTCTGGCTGCCATTTTATATGCTAAACGTATTGCTGATAATACAAATATTAAAGTAAATAAATATCAGCCGGAGGCTTATTCTCAATTTGAGACAAAAATCGAGCGTGAATCACATTATAAAATAAGAATTTTGCATATTGACGGACAATTTTTCTTTGGATCAATCACTCAAATTGTTTCTCATTTTGATCAGATGCTTGAGACCGAGTATATTATTTTAAATTATTCATCAAATGCCGAGCTTGATATGTCTGCAATTTTTGCGCTTGAAGATATTATTGTAAGACTCGAGGCTCAGAAGATTAAGCTTTATCTGGTAATTCCAAATGACAAAGTCTATAATCAGGTGAAATCACTTGGTTTAATTTCGCAAATAGGGGAAGATGCCTTATTTGCGGATGAAAATGAGGCGATTAAACAAGCTGTTTTGGAAGCTCATTTGAATTTGTCTGTGTTAGAATTTTAATAAAAGGAGATAAGTTAATGTTTCAAGTATATACAGCAAAAGACAAATCAGAATTATCAAAAAATTTAATCGGCGAATTCAAAGAATGGGATGATGCTATGGACTGCGCTGAAAAAGCAGTTGAAGGTAAACCAGGTTTAAGATATGTTGTTGAAGAAACAAACGGTTTGTAAACAGCTACGGTGAATTAATCGCATCTGTTGTTGCAGAAAGCGATTTTACTGAGTAGTAAAAGTTATTTAGCTCTTGAATGAGTGTTTTTCAAGAAGTTTTGTATAACGTTTGTAGTCTTTGCCCCAGTCTTTTAGAGTCTCAAGTACAGGGCGAAGGCTATATCCTATATCAGTAAGTGTGTATTCTACTTTTGGAGGGATTTGCGGATAGATTTTACGTTCCAAAAGCCCTAATTCTTCCATTTCTCGCAGTTTAGAGGTCAGAACTTTCTGGGTAATTCCTGTTACTGATTTTTTTAGTTCGCTGAATCGTTTTGTGCCGCTTAACAGTTCTCGTATTATTAAGACTTTCCACCTGCAGCCAAGCATTTTTAGAGTGGTATCAATTGGACATTTTGGAAGATCTTTATAATTCATAGGGTTGCTCCTTGGACTTTTGTCTAATTTACAGTATCTTTTTGATACTGATTCGTAAGTCCATAATATCAGCTCAGAGAAAGGATTGCAACTATGTTAAGCTTGAATCATCTCTTTTAATTCTTCTGGGGTAAAATTATATTCTTCAACGACTCCGTAACCTGTTGGCAAAATATATTTAATATGTTCATTTGTGGCTTTCTTATCCGATGTCATTGTGTTTATTATTTTATTTTTATCAAATTTTTGTAGTGGTTTATAATCAAATTTTTTGATTATATCGTCGCATAAAAATTTATATTCTTTATCAATAAGATTCAGGTTGTAAGCAAGATTTAGCGCAAAATTTATCCCTTCAACTACAGCTTCTCCGTGAGTGTATTTTGAATATTTTGTGAGTGTTTCGATTACGTGTCCGTATGTGTGCCCATAATTTAAGATTTTACGTAACCCGCTTTCCTTTTCATCCTGCTCAACAACAGAAATTTTAAGCTCGATACATATTTTGATAAGTTCTTTCAAGATTAAAATATCTTTAGCTAGAATTTTATCATAATTTTCGCGTAAGAAATTTATTAGTTGAGCTTCGTGGTATGGTTTACAAGATTTTTCGATAAATCCGTACTTCAACACCTCGCCAAGTCCGCTTTTGAATTGTTTTTCATCAAGAGTTTTTAGAAAATTTACATTAATAAAGACGGCTTTTGGCTGGTAAAATGCGCCAATTAAGTTTTTACCAAAATCAGAGTTTATTGCAACTTTTCCGCCTACAGAACTGTCGGTTGCCGCAAGCAGTGTGGTCGGCACCTGAATGAAGTTTATTCCACGCATGTAAGTTGAGGCAGCAAATCCGCTTAAATCTCCAATAACTCCGCCGCCAATTGCTATTATTGCATCTTGTCTGGTCAATTTTTTAGTGAGTGCAAAATTTAAAATTTTTATATAATTTTTGTAATTTTTTTCACGCTCTCCATCTTTCAGGATAAGGGTTTTATCTTTTGGAAAATCTAAAATTTTTGAATATAGTTTATGAACTTTTTCGCTGAAAATAACTATATAATTTTTTTGATTTATTTCGTTTAATATCGCATTTTTTAGTTCATTAAGATCATTATTGGTTATAAAAATTTCGTAATTTTTTTCTTTTTCTTGAATATTAACTGATAAGTTTATCATTATAAAACTCCTGTAATTTCTTTAATAATCTGAACGGGTGTTTTGTTATCTGTAACTATTATTTTGTGTGCGGTTTGGTAATTTTTTTCTCTTTTTGAAATGATTTCTGCGATTTTTTCTATATTCATATTGTTGTTTAGCAGGGGGCGCTCATTGTTGTTTTTTATTCTTTTATAAATTATTTCTGGGGAAGTTTTTAAATAAATTACCATAGAATTATTGAGTAAAAACTCTCGTGTTTGACGATTTTCCAAGGCTCCGCCACCTAGAGAAATTATTAAGTTTGCGGGTTCAAAAACTTCCTGGATTGTATTTTTTTCAAGTTCTCGAAAATGATTCTCGCCATTATTTTCAAAAATTTTTGAAATAGTTGTTTTTTCTTTTTCTTCGATAAATTTGTCGATATCAATATATCTTATATTTAATTCTTTTGATAAAAGCTGTGCAATTGTTGTTTTGCCGCTGCCCATCATACCTGTTAAAACAATTGTTTTCATTGTTTTATAATAGCAGAAAAATAAATATAATTTAACTTTTTTGACTTGGGTATTTATTAGAGTATTATTAGTAAAAAGAGGGAAATTTTATGTATAAAAAAATAATTTCATTATTAATGCTTGTAGTGCTTGTATGTTGTGGATGCGGCAAAAAACAGGAAGAGGTATTATCTAATGATTTGAATACCATAATTGAACGTGATCAAGTTATTGTTGGAGTAAAAACAGATACTTATCCGTTTGGATATATTGATGAGAAAAAACATTTTTCAGGATATGATGCAGCGCTTGGAAGGCTTATTGCGCGTGGAATTCTTGGTAGTGATAAGAAAGTTAAATTTGTTCCTGTTACAACATCTGATAGAATGATGAAGTTATATTCAGGTGATATTGATATGATTATAGCGACATTTTCGATTACACCGAAGCGTCAGGAAATTATAGATTTTTCAATGCCTTATTATACAGCTGGCCAGGCTTTGCTTGTTAGAAAAGGAAGCAAAATAAAAACTTTGAAAGATCTGAAAGGAAAGCGTGCAATAATCGTTTTTGGTTCAACCAGTGAAACTAGTTTAAAAACTGCGATTCCGGATATTGGAATTATCGGTTATAAAACATATACTGATGCGTATCACGCATTGAAGGCAGGTAAAGCAGATGCAATAGTTTCTGACGATACAATTTTGTTAGGGCTTGCTTTGAAAGATGACAGCGTTGAACTTTTACCAAAACGTTATACAAAAGAACCTTATGCGGTGGCATTTAGAAAAGGTGCTGAATCTAAAGATTTGATTCGTGCAGTTAATAATGTTATTGATATTGAAACTAAAAATGGAACTCTAAAATCTATTAGAGAAAGTTACGGTATAAAGTAGGATTTCGTTCCTGTTTTAATATTTGGAGTATTCTGCGGATTGTGAGATGAGGTGACATGTGCGGTAAGTACAATTGTTAATTTTTTGTTTATTTTTTTAAGAATTCAAAAAATCGATGTTATAACAATAATATGACATGCTAAGTATATTAATTTAAGTAAAGGAGATAAAAAATTATGGCAAAAACAATTGGTATTGACTTGGGTACTACAAACTCAGTTGTTGCAGTTATGGAAGGTGGAAAACCTACCGTTATCGCTAACGCAGAAGGTTCTAGAACAACTCCTTCTATCGTTGGTTTTTCTAAAACAGGTGAAAGATTAGTTGGTCAATTAGCAAAACGTCAGGCTATCGTTAACCCTGATAAAACTATCGCTTCAATCAAAAGACATATGGGTGATAATTATAAAGTAAGTATTGATGGAAAAGATTATACTCCGCAAGAAATTTCTTCAATGATTTTGAGAAAATTAGCAGATGATGCAAGTGCATACTTAGGTGAAAAAGTTACTTCAGCTGTAATCACAGTTCCAGCTTACTTTAACGATGCTCAAAGACAAGCTACAAAAGATGCAGGTAAAATTGCAGGTTTAGATGTTCTTCGTATTGTTAACGAACCAACTGCAGCAGCTTTGGCTTACGGTCTTGAAAAAGAAAAAGCTGAAAAAGTTTTAGTATTTGACTTAGGTGGTGGTACATTTGACGTTTCAGTTCTTGAAATTGGTGACGGTGTTCACGAAGTATTATCAACTTCAGGTGATACTCACTTAGGTGGTGACGATTTTGACCAAAAAGTTATGGATTGGATTTGTGAAGAATTCAAAAAACAAGAAGGTATTGATTTAACAGGCGACAAACAAGCTATGCAACGTGTTAAAGAAGCTGCAGAAAAAGCTAAATGTGAATTATCTTCTGTATTTGAAACAAATATCAACTTACCGTTCATCACAGTGGATGCTAACGGTCCTAAACACTTAGATTTGAACTTAACAAGAGCTAAATTTGAAGAATTAATTCATGATTTAGTAGAAGCAACTGCAGATCCAGTTAACAAAGCATTAAAAGATGCAGGTATAACAGCAAATGATTTACACAAAGTATTATTAGTTGGTGGTTCTACAAGAGTTCCAGCTGTTCAAGAAGTTGTAAAAAGAATTACAGGAAAAG
>JAAGKN010000259.1_pt1 | contig 81212 bp, 86 predicted proteins | sample 6206371 | NCBI WGS metagenome assembly JAAGKN01 (sample SAMN11533720, study PRJNA540317) | gut metagenome | isolation source: fecal pellets from male and female animal of same cohort | host: Peromyscus leucopus | place: USA:CA | collected 2017 | reverse complement strand
GATGCCCCAGCCCAGCACGAAGATGAACACCGGGGCTATGGCGGCGTTGACCACGGCGCCTATTATCATCGTGCCCATGGCCAGCGCCGGATAGCCCGAGGCGCGCATTATGTTGTTGAGGCTGAATGCGAGATTGGTCATGAACAGGCCCGGCAGGAGTGCCGATATGAGGTCGCGGGCGTAGGGGAGCGTGGCGTCGCTGGCTCCGAACAGTATGAGCACCGGATCGAGGAACGTATAGAACAGTGCCATGTAGCACGTGGCGAAGATCACCAGCAGCGTCAGCGAGTTGCCCAGCGTGCGCTCGGCATCGGCGTGGCGCTGCTGGCCCAGCAGGATGGACACGCGGGCCGAGGCGCCGGCGCCCACGAGCACGCCGAGGGCCGTGGTCACGTTCATCACCGGGAAGGTCATCGCCAGGCCGGCTATGGCCTCGGGTCCTACGCCCTGGCCTATGAAGATGCGGTCGACCACGTTGTAGAGCGACATCACGAGCATGCCCGTGACGGCCGGCAGCGAGTAGCGCCAGAGCAGGCGCCCCACGGGCTGCGTGGCGAGTTCGTCAAGATTCTTCTTCATGATGCTTCGGTAGCGGATTACGGCACAGCGGGCATACGCCTCTGAGGTGTATGCCCGCTGCTGTATGGCGGAGCCTGTGCTGTCCGAGTGGGATTGGCTGTCAGTATCAGAGGCCGGCGGCTATGCGGGCGCGCTCCATATACTTGCGCAGGTCTGTCTGCTGGCCCTGTGCAAACTGGTAGGAGGGATATTCGTCGATGATGGTCTTGTAGGCCTCGTACTCGGCTTTGTAGTTCTGCTGCGCGCGGTAGATGTTGGCGAGCTTGATGAGCACGAAAGGCACGATGTCGGGATTCTCGTCGGCATCGCTGATGGCGGCCTTGTAGGCTTTCACGGCGTCGTCGAGGCGCTCGAGATTCACGTAGCAGTCGCCCTTGAGGCACTCTGCGCCGGCGGCCACGATCTTGTCGTCGATGTCGGCGTCGTTGAGATATTTGAGGGCGTCTTCGTACTTGCCGTCGTTGTAGTAGCGAATGGCCACTTCGAGTTTGGCGCGGTTGCCGCTCTTGTGTCCGGCTTCGGCAGCTTCCTGATAGAGCTGGAGCGCGGTGCTGTCGTTGAGTTCAACATCGGCCTTGCCTGCGAGCTCGTCGGCCTTGTTGCTGCCGCTCTGGCTGATAAAGAACCATGCGAAGGCTGCGATTACAATGACGATTGCGAAGACGAGGGCGCCCATGAGCTTGCCCTTGTTGGCTTTGGCCTTGGCCATGAGGATGTCTTCCTCGGCGGGATTGAATTTGGGATCGTTGGGATTAGTTTCCATTATCTGTTTTTCTTATTTTTTCGCGTTATGAGGGGCCGCGCGGCGCGCAGCCTGCCTATCAAGGTGCAAAAATAACGTAAATTTGCCGATTGTGAAAATTTTGAGCGATGTTTTTTTGTTATAACGATGCAATGAGCTAAATTTGCATTAAACATAGATAAAAATTCACAACCATGAAAGAATTCAACATAAACATACCCGTGACCGAGCTGGCCTACGACGAGCTTTCGGCCGACGAACTGCTGCTGGTCAACACCGCCCGCGAGGCATCCCACCGCGCCTATGCGCCCTACAGCCACTTCCACGTGGGTGCCGCCATACGCCTCGACAACGGCGTCATCGTGCCCGGCTCCAACCAGGAGAACGCCGCCTTCCCCTCCGGCACCTGCGCCGAGCGCTCGGCCTGCTTCTTTGCCGGCGCGCGCTATCCCGAAGCGCACTTCGAGGCCATAGCCGTGGCCGCGCGCGGCGCCGACGGCAAGGAGCTCGAGGAGCCAGCCAGCCCCTGCGGCGCATGCCGCCAGGCCCTGGAAGAGTACGAGCACCTGGCCGGCCACGACGTGCCCGTCTACATGGCCGGACGCGACAAGGTCTACCGCCTGCCCTCGGTGGCATCGCTGCTGCCCTTCACCTTCTACGAGTTCTGAGCGCAAGCGGCTCCAAAACAGTGGAGGCCACCGTCAGTTCCCGATGCAGCGGGACGGGCGGTGGCCTCCGGTTTTTGGAGAGAGGATATATTTTCTAAATGTCGTAGAGCGGCTGCGATAAGTGTCGCCTCGTTGCGTCCGGCAGCACTTTCAGCCGCCTGCAGGGAGCTGTATGCTCCCGGAAGCCCCGCTGCTGTTATGGGCAGCGCTCTCCGGCTTGTGTAATGTATAACGCCTCGTTGGAGCCGTAGGTTTAAAAAATTGGTCTTTTTAACCTTTTAATTCAATATTTATAGCACGGAACGGAATATTTGACTATTTTTGCAAAAACCAACAAAAAACATATCCTTATGAAAAAGATTTTCCTCGTGATGTTCATGGCTCTCGCAGGCCTGTGCGCATCGGCACAGCAGGGCAAGATGGCAATCGGCGCCGACCTCGGCGTGGCTCCCATCCTCGAAGGCGACGGCGCTCCCACCAACTTTGAGATCGGCGCCAAGTTCCAGTACGGCCTCACCGACAACGTGCGTCTCGAAGGCGACATCGACTACGCCTTCAAGGCCAAGGGCTGCGACCTCTTCGACATCACAGCCAACGCACACTATCTGGTGCCCGTCAGCGACGCTGTCAAGATCTATCCCCTCGTCGGCATAGGCTACGGCCACGCTTCCTTCAGCGCGCCCTTCGACTACGACGACATGAAATTCAAGGTCTCCCAGGGCTTCAACCGCTTCATCTTCAACATAGGCGCAGGCTTCGACATCAAGGTCGCCGCCAACATGACGCTCAACTTCGAGCTGAAGTACCAGTACTTCAAGGACTTCTGCCGCCTCCCCATCAAGGTGGGCATCAACTTCGCCATCTGACAGGCTGAAAGCGGACCATCCGTACACGACGCGGGCCGGAAACGTTGGTTTCCGGCCCGCGTTTCTATCAGATGTGCAGCGCCACGGAAGCGTTGAGGCTGCGCGGCAGCATGGGGCCGTAGATGTAGCCCGAGTCGCGCAGATAGCCGCGGTCGAAGTCGCGCTGGTAGGCGTTGAATATGTTCATGATGCCCAGGCTCAGGTCGACGCAGGCCGTGCGCATGAAGCGGAACTCGTAGCTCACCTTCAGGTTGGCGTCGAAGAAGTGGGGCGTGTCGACCACAACGTCGACGGGAGTGCCGCTGCCCTGCAGGTGCTGCACGGGCATGGAGCCCGTGTAGGTGGCGCTCAGGGCCAGGGTGAGCGGGCTGACGGGCGAATAGGTGGCCGTCAGGAAGCCGTAGAGGTCGGGCGTGCGGAAGAGGCGCTTCTCGGCCGGCACATCGGGGTTGTCGCTCCAATGCTCGGGCTCCTTGTAGCGGCTGCGCTGCCATGTGAGGCCGGCCTGCACCGATGTGCGCGAGCCGTAGGCGGCTTTGGCTCGAGGTTGATGCCTGCCACGCGTGCTCCGCTGCCGTTGTAGCGTTCCAGCACGGCGTTGCCGGCGGCGTCCGGCGTGTCGAGCTGGCGCAGGGCGAACACATTGCTAAGATCGGTGTAGAAGGCCTCGAAGAGTACGTTGGTCTGCACGTCGCCTATATGGCTGTACCAGTCGACGGAGCCGCTGACACTCTGGCTGCTTTCGTGGCGCAGGCCGGGAGCAAGCACCGTGACCACGCGCTCGCCGCCCACGATGGCCACGTGGAAATCCTCGTCGTAGGCCTGGGGCGAGCGGAAGCCGGTGGAGTAGGACAGGCGGAAGTTGAGCGTGCGCATGGGGTTGAAGCGTATGTTGGCGCGCGGCGACACTATGGCGCCGCTGACCATGGAATGCTTGTCGATACGCGCGCCGAGCAGGAAGCCCCAGCGGTCGGTCGCGCCATTCGTTCTGGGCGTAGGCGCTGTAGATGCGCACGTGCTGGCGTGCATCGTGGTCGTAGCCCACTGTGGCATCGTGCAGGTAGTTGTAGTTGAACTCGGCTCCGGCCACGAGTTCGGCCGGCATGAACCATAGGCGGCGGAACGAGTGGGTCCATTGCGCTCCGGCGAGAGCCACAAGGTCGGTGGTGCGTCCGTAGGCATCGGGGTCTTTCTCGCTGCCGTAATAGCTGCGGCGCGCGGTGTGCTGCATGGCGGCGTAGGCGCTGAGACGGTCGGAGGCGGTGGGGCTGGTGAGGTTGTAGCCCAGGTCGACGGCGTTGATGCGGTGGCGCGTCTCCTCGGCCACCATCGCCTCGTGTGGCGGCAGCTCGATGTTGTCGCCGCCGCGGCGATACTCGTGCGTGCCGTGATACTCCAGCGTCAGGCGCGAGAGCTCAGTAGGCTTGACAAAGCCGCGCAGGCCCAGGGTCTGGCCCTCCAGGCGTGCAATCTCGGTGTAGCCGTCGCCGTCGTGGTCATAGCCGTCGCGCACGCGGTTCTGTCCGTAGACGAAGAGGCCCAGGCGCCCCTCGGGGTGCACCACCGAGGCGTTGACCGTCGTGTTGTTGTCGAGCGCACCCGTGACGCCGATGCTCGTGAGCGTGTGGCTGACGGCGGCGCTGTTGTCCGTCGGGTCCTTGGTGATGATGTTGATGGTGCCGCCGATGGCCGACGAGCCGAACAGGGCCGAGCCGCCGCCGCGCATCACCTCGACGCGGTCTATCATGTTGGCGGGTATCTGCTCGAGGCCGTAGACGCCGGCCAGGGCCGAGAACACGGGGCGCGAGTTCATCAGTATCTGCGAGTAGTGGCCGTCGAGGCCGTTGATGCGCACCTGGGTGAAACCGCAGTTCTGGCAGTCGTTCTCCACGCGCACGCCGGGCTGGAAGTCGAGGCCGTCGGCCAGCGAGCCGCGCTCACGAGATCGAAGGTGCGCGCCGGCACCACATTGACCATCGACGAACTGAAACGCCGCTTAAGCTCGCTCTTGGTGCCGGTGACCACCACCTGGTCGAGCATCATGGGGTCTTCGTCGAGTTCTATATCGATGCTGTCGTGCGCCTCTTCAGCACGGCAGGGGGCTGCGGCCGCAACGAGCGGCAGCAGCAAGAAAAATATTTTTGCTGTCATAAACTTGAATATAGGGGCTGATGGGCGCGCGGCCCTGCACACACGCGTGGAGAGCCGGCACCGTTGACACTCTGCCGGGGAGAGAGGTCGTAGGGGTCCTGATTCAAGCTATGACGGGAGGAGCGCGCAGACAGCGCGTGTCGAGACCGGCCGCACACTTGGCGGCGGGGGCGGCGACTGCATGCACGGTCGTGCAGAGCTGCTGCGGCGCCACGATTCCGGGCACGCCGTCGGCCGACTCAAAGCCTATGGCATTGACGGCAGCGAGGGTGAGCAGCTGGGCGGCGCTGTGGCTGTGGCCCGACGACGGCAGATAGGGGTGCGAGTGGGTGACCACTCCACCGTCGGCGTCGACGTGGGAGTGCACACACAGCGTGTTTCCGCAGGCGAAAGCCGCGAAAATCAGCAGCAGCAAAGCCGCAATATGTCTGCGTCTGCGTTCTTTGTCCATTCAGTCAGGCTGCAAAGTTAGTGTTTTTTCCACTAACAGCCAAACTGCCGGTTTGGTCGCGACACCACTTTGCAGAATTCTGCCGGAGTCAATGGCGGAGCGCACGGCCCGCGCGATTGAGAGCTCCTACGACTCCCTGGGCCAGATTGTAGCACCAGAGCGGAGTATTCAGAAACAGCCACGACAGCACTTTCAGCGGCAGCGAACGCATGTCGGGTTCGAGAGGAGTGTCGGCCCATGCCGTCTGAGCCTTGTATTTCAGATAAAGACCCGTTAGAGGATGCTTCGAGTTCTGTCGCCACGGACGGCCAAGAAACCCCTCCGTCAGATGCACTATCACCGGATTGCAACGGCCTGCATCAAGCTCCTCACGGCTGTAGCACGGCGTCTGAGTGCGTGCAAGATATTTGTAGGAATGCGAATAGTAGGTCGACTGGAAATTATATTCGGGTCCGACAATTCCCTTGGAATCTGCACATACGGCGTTGATAACGCCCTGGTCGTTGTGGACCACCAGGCCGTCGTGCTCTACAAGATAGTCCACAAATCTGCTTCTCATATCGTTGGCACGCCAGTAATCCAGATTTATCAACAGCACTCCCGAATTGATGTAGGGAGCGTCCTTTTCCAGTCCTATGCCCGTCTTGGCTTCAGCTCCGGGTGTATCAAGCACTCCGAGTACGCTATGGTTTCCCGGACCTTCGTTCCAGAAGCGGCGTATGTCTTCGGCAAACAGCACATCACAATCAACATACAGCACGCTGCTTACTGTCTTCGGCAGAATATCCTGCAAGAACATGCGGGCATAAGCGGTGACGGGCACTATCGTCGTCTTCACCTTTACGGGAAAACGTTTTTCAAAGTCGCGGATATCGTAGGTCGCAAGCGTGACAGAGCTTCCGCGCAACTGGTGGCGAAGGCTCTCGACTCCCGAAGGGGCCACGTTATTCAGCAGAAGATGCACCACGACAGGAACGTCCCTGTTTGTCTCGACAAGGGATGCAAGCGCCACAGCGACCTGTCCGACATAATTATTGTCGGTGGCCATCGTTATGTGATATTGCTTGCAGTCAGGCATTCAATAGCTTATAAATCTTTTCAACTTCGCTTTCGTTGCTGTAGTCGTGGGTGGCGAGATAGGCCGAAATCTCCTGCCTCAGGGCGGGGCGGCGCACAAAGTCGGCCAGCGCCTCGGCGCAACCCTCGTTGTCGAGCGGCATGATGATACCGTCGCGGCCGTCAGCTACCTGGCTCGGCGCCGTGGGATAGTTGGTTATGGCAACCGGGCGGCACAGCACCTGGGCCTCGCGCACGGTCACCGACTTGCCTTCGAAGCGCGACGGCTGCACGTAGATGTCGCAAGCCTTGATGTAGGGATAAGGATTATCCTTGCGGCCGAGCAGTACCACCCTCTCTTCCATGCCCGCCTCGGCTATGCGGCGTCGGATGAGGGTGTCGTCGCCGAAGCCGATGATGTACCACACGGCATCGACGCCCTTCAGGGTCAGACGCCGGCAGATGTCGGGCACATTGTCGTAATTCTTGGCGGTGCAGTATCTGCCTATCGACAGAAGCTTCACGCTGCCGCGATTCATCTCCACCCCGGCATCGAAGGCTTCGGCGTCGCAGCGCACCTGGGCGGTAGGCAAAATATTCTCTATTCCCACCACCTTCGGAGCCAGCGACGGGTACAGCTTCAAAAACGAGCGTGTCACGTCGGGCGATATGGACGCTATGTAATCGTTGCCGGCCCAGTGGGGCAACGTCGATGGAATGTCTATATGGACGGCATTGAAATCGGTGTGTATCCACTCTATCCTGCGCTTGGCCCGGACTTTCCGCTGCACGATATGCGGCGGGTCGAGAAACGATATTGCCAGGTCGTACTCGCCGAGATACTCCAGCGAGGGCAGCGATTTTATGGCCTCGTTCATCCAGTAGTGGCTCGCCGAGCCGTCGGCGGCAGCCTGCCCGGCAGGCAGCGAACGCAGATAACGGCGATACTTGCGCTTCGCCTGCAGTCGGCGCCAGGCCATCACGAAGTGCCCCTCGCGCAGTATCTCGCCCATAGGCCTCTCAATGGCGCTGTAGGCCGGAATTTCGGGCAGGAGATTGATTTTTTCGGGTATCATCCGCATGAAAGGCCCTGTGTGCTGGTTGATGAACAGGTCCACATCCACGCGCTCCGTGTCGATGGCGTCGAGCAGTCCCAGCAGGGCACGCTCGGCGCCTCCGAGCTCCATGTAGTGCATGTTGATGAAGATGCGCGGCTTCATGCGGGCTGTCGGCATCAGGGATCTATCCAGTAGGTGTAGCCCACGTAGCCGATGGCGTCGTCGCCGGGCTTGTTGTAGGTATCGCGCTTGTCGCGGTGCACGTTCACTTTCTTGCGCTGCGAGCCCTCGGCCGCACGCACCACGGCGCCGAAGTTCTTGGAGTCCTTGAGCTTTTCGGCCCACTTGCCGCGCAGCTCGTCGAGGCGCAGGGCGTTCATATCGTCGAAAAGTCCTGCCAGGGCGGCAAACTGCTCCATCTCGCGGCGGTTCCAGCTGCGGTGTTCATCGAGATACTTCACGGCCGCTGCCACGCTCTGCTCCAAGGCCGCAGCTGCGGGAGCTGCCTCGGCGGGCTTGGCGGGTTCAGCCTCGACGGATTTGGCGGCAATGACGGGCTCGGCCACGGCCGCGTCGGCGACAACGACAGGCTGCTCGACGGCAGTATCGGCAACCACGACGTTTTCCACTTGCTCGCGATGGCCCACCTTCTCGTCCGAACCGCCGGCAAAGAGGCAGAAGCCAAGCAGGATGCCGACCACGAGGCCGGCGGCGCCTACGATGAGCGCGCGCCGCAGGGCACCGCCCGAACCGCCGCTATAGGCAAGCATGTTGACGCGGCCCGCGCCCTCGCGGATGGTGTCGAGGGCATCGTAGCCCTCGATGGGGCTCTGCGTTATGGCATGTTTGCTGCGAATCTCGAAGCTCACGGGCGCGCCGTATTCGGTGGAGCGCACCGGCATCTGGAAGCGGTAGACGCGGCCCTGCGCGTCGAGGCGTATGTGGGCCACCGAGCTGCCGGCCAGGTTGATGCGGCCCGAGTAGGGTGCATAGCCGTCGCACGTCACGGCCACCGATGCGGCCACGAGTTCGCACTCCTGGAAGCTCTGCTCGCCGTCGAGCACAGTGCCGTTCACGCTTATCGTGCAGTCTTTCAGCTCAGAGCGGTCGGTACGCGACGTTATCTTGAACGAGTCCGGGCCGAGCACCTTGGTGGCGTCGGGGTCGACAGCCTTCGGGGCCGGCTGGGCCACACGAGGTTTGGGTTTCGGAAAGCTGCGGCCGGCAAAGGTCTCGCCGCTGATGTCGACGGCCATGCCGTCGATGCCGAGGTCGGCGTCGAGCAGCAACACGCCCGCAAAGGGCGTCCATTCGGGCTGATAAAGGTGCGGACCGAAATAGTCGGAGAGCCTGCGGCCCGACATGCCGCCGTAGTTGCATCGCGCATAGCCGCCCTCGGGATTGGAAGTCACCATGGCCGTACGCTCGCCCGAAGCGCGGTCGGGATATTCGCGCGCGAAGAGGCGGCGCAGCTCGGCGATGTCGTCGGCGCTCATGCCCGGCGCGCTCATCTTGCGGGTGATTTCGCGCACCACCTCGTCAAGCTCCTCGGCCGACACCAGCGAATCTGCCGGCACGAACACCGTAGCAGCCAGATGGTCAAGCGTTTCCGTAGGGATTGTGCGCAGAATCGACAACAGCGTTCCCTCCTCGATGTACTCCACCAGGTAGAAGATGTTTTTCTCCAGAGGGTCATACTCGATATTGCCCAGCGCGTCGCGCAGGTCGTGGATGTGGCGGCGCACCTCCTCGGCCGGATTGAAGTTCACGAGGCTCTTATAGCCGCGCAAGCTCTTGGCTATGTACAATTGCAGCTTGTTCATGACCACAAAGTTACATCAAAGGAACGAAATGCGCAAAAAAATAAGTCCCTGCGCATTTTCGCAATGTGCAGAGGACCTAAGCCGTTAAGGCAATGTAAGATGTTTACTTAAGTGTAGAGATTATATCATACTTACTTCGCGATACTGCCGCGCAAGCTGTTCGTTATCGCAACGGTGCTCCGCCTGCATTGCCTTCAGCTTAGTCCTTTATCTAACTGATTTTGCGAGAAATGTAAATAATAATTAGGCTTAAGTTTCGGGCGCTGTGTCGTTTAGTGATGCAAAGTTAAGCATTGTCAGAGGATATTGTGCCGACATTAATGTTTTTTAACATTGACCCATCATTTTGCGGTTTGGACTATTTGGCGTATTTTTGTGTTATAATTCTTATGATAATGGAGCGAATCTCGCATAGGGTGGCCGCACTGGCCGCATCGCAGACCTTGGCCATGACCGCGCGCTGTCGCGAACTGGCCGACAAGGGCATAGACGTAATCAACCTCTCGGTGGGAGAGCCTGATTTCGACACGCCCGACCATATAAAGGCGGCCGCGCGCGAAGCCATCGACCGCAATTTCTCGCACTACTCGCCCGTGGCGGGCTACCTGAGCCTGCGGCAGGCCATTGCCGACAAACTCAGCCGCGAGAACGGCCTGCGCTTCGGGCCCGAACAGATAGTGGTGGGCAACGGCGCCAAGCAGGAACTGAGCAACCTCATCCTCGCCACGGTCAACCCGGGCGACGAGGTGATAGTCCCCACCCCGGCCTGGGTCAGCTACTTCGAGATGGTCAAGCTGGCCGGAGGGTGCATCGTCGACGTGCCGACGTCCTTTGCCGACGACTTCAAGCTCACCCCCGCACGCCTCGAGGCGGCCCTGACGCCGCGCACCAGGGTGCTGATGATGTGCTCGCCGAGCAACCCCACGGGCAGCGTCTACTCCCGGGCCGAACTCGAAGCCCTGGCCGAAGTGCTGGAGCGCCACCCCGAAGTGCTCGTGATTTCCGACGAGATATACGAACACATCCTTTACGCCGGCAGCTTCTGCTCCATGGCATCGCTGCCCGGCCTCGCCGACCGCGTGGTCATAGATCAACGGTGTCAGCAAGGCCTACGCAATGACCGGCTGGCGCATAGGCTACTGCGCCGCGCCGCCCGACATAGCCCGCGCCGTGGCCAAGCTGCAGGGGCAGACCACAAGCGGAGCGTCGTCGATAGCGCAGAAAGCTGCCGAGGCGGCCTACACGGGCCCTCAGGACTGCGTGCGGCAGATGTGCGAGGCCTTCCGCCGCCGGCGCGACCTCGTGGCGTCGTTGGCCGCCGATATTCCGGGCATGCGCTTCAGACTGCCCGAAGGCGCCTTCTATCTCTTCCCCGACGTCACGGAGCTGCTCGGGCGCCTCGGCGTCGACGACAGCGGGCTGGCCATGCTGCTGCTCGACAAGGCCCACGTGGCCACCGTAGCCGGCACGGCGTTCTTCGCCCCGGGCCATCTGCGCATCAGCTACGCCAGCTCGGAAGACCGCCTCGTCGAGGCCTTCGCTCGAATAAAGAACCTGCTCTCATAGACTCATAGCATGGCCCTAACCGACAAAAGCGCACGACTGACGGCGATTGCCATTGTGGCAGTAGCCGCCATCGCCATATTCGGTACGGGGCTTGCCCGCCTGCTGCGGCCAAGAGTCGACCACCTCGACCCCGACCGCTCGCTCTATCCCGTCAAGGGCATCGATGTCTCGGCCCACAACGGCTGCATCGACTTCGGCCGCGCCGCTGCCGACAGCATCAGCTTTGTCTACATCAAGGCCAGCGAGGGCGAAGGCTTCGCCGACGCCGCCTTTGCCGACAACCACAGCCGCGCCCGAGAGGCCGGACTGGCCGTGGGCGCCTACCACTTCTTCCGCTTCGACAGCGAGGGATGGCGACAGGCGGCCAACATGCTGCGCACCCTGGCCAACCGCCACGTCGACCTGCCGCTGGCCATCGACGTCGAGGAGTGGGCCAACAGCGAGCCCGGCTCGACGGCAGAAGTGGTGGAACAGCTCACATCCATGCGCGACTACCTGCGGGCATGGGGCTATCGCGTGGTCTTCTACAGCAACAAGGCGGGCCACCTGCGCTTCCTGCGCGGACGCTTTCCCGACGACGAGCTGTGGATCTGCTCCTTCACCGACCCGCCGCTCCACAATGCCGACTGGCGCTTCTGGCAGCACTCCCACCGCGGCACCGTCGACGGCCTGCCGGGCCCCGTCGACCTCAACACATTCTGCGGCGACTCCGCCGCCTGGCGCGCCTATCTCCGCCGCGGCGCCTACCTCTGACGCCCCGTTTCGGCCAAACATCGGAACGAAATCCGGCCAAACATCGGAATAAAATTGCGCCAAACATCGGAATAAAACTCGGCCAAACATCGGAATTTGGCAGCATCAAAACGGCTTAATCTCTATTATATAGGCGTTTAGCACATATTGCCATTTTTTGTTAAAAGCGAGAGTATTATCTAATTCCAGATTAACTCTGAACGGCTCGCACCATTCATAACGATATCGAAAGATGCTATATCGGAATAATAGTCATCGACCTCATTATAATCATTAGTTATGCTCTTAGCCATAAACTCCATGAAATAAGGGATTTCAAAATGATAATAGCACTCATTATCCCTTATCGAAAATATTACCCCCTTTTCGTTATTTTCAATTATAGGAATAATACTATTAAGACAAGATTCGAATAACATCTTTTGCTCGGATTCTTCTATATTACTTAACATAGTACGCAACTTGTATCCGAGCTCTTTATTACTTAAATAGAATATAAAACTATCCCATTTATCATTGTGATTCATTAGTTCCCATAAAATGCCTTCCGAAACCCCCAGATAGCAAAAAGTTAGTTTCGCCTTGGATATTAGTATTGATACTTCATTTTGCCAGTTGGTGGTTGGTAGAAAGTAGCACTTGCAATCATATATCCTATTAAACAATTTATTCGGATTACCTATATACAATACGTTTAGTTTCACCCTGTTGCAAGCATTTTTCACTTTAGCCAATGCATCTTTATACTTGTCATCATCATCGTACGCAAACGATCTTAGCACTACTACATTATTATCCAACTCATAGCCAAGAAGATGAATTGATTCAAAAAAAGAAGGGAGCACAAAGAAAATCAAAACTTCCATAAATTTTCCCGGAAGATTAAGCGCCCATTTACCACAAGCTGTCATGAATCCGTATTGACTCCATTGGCTAATAAACGTCCAAGTTGAAAACAATAAAACTATAACACATACCGCAACAGCACACGTATAAAACAACAGTCGCAGTGTTATCTTCAGCTCATAGAATTTTGATTTACAAACTATTATGAACGATAGAAATGAAATTGCAAATGCTAATGAATATAAAATAAGAATTATTATCGACAGGACTTTATAACCTGCCATATATAGGTCTAATGGATATTTCGCCAAAAAATATAGCCCTATTAGACAAACGAGCACGAACCAGGTATCAAACATTGAATTCTGCTTGATATGCGGAATAGAATTCAGCGATTTAGCGATAAAATAAGCTCCGACAAGGAAAGATAATATAGAAAAACAAGTCCATGTGGTTAATCCATCAATCATGAAACCGGCATATAAGGAGCTCAATCCCAATATCAAAAATATCACGGAATTAGCAATACTTCGTATTAGTTCCTTAATCTGCATAAAACCTTAAGATTACTCACAATGACGCCACCCACTCCGCCGTGGCGGGGTCGAGCCGGCGGAGGGGCTGCATGACGAAGGTGCGCAGGCGGGCGCGCGGATGGGGCAGCGTCAGCGTGGGAGTGTCGACGCGCAGGCGGTCGACGGCAATGAGGTCGACGTCGACGGGGCGGTCGCAATAGCCGCCTCCCGGGGCCCGGTGCGGCGCTCCGCCACCCACCAGGCGTTCTATCCCGAGCAGTCGCCGCAGCAGAACCTCGGGCTCGCAGGCGGCCACTCCGTCGAGCATCACGCCGACGTTGAGAAAGCGGGCCTCCGACTCAAAGCCCCACGGCTCCGACTCCACAGCGTCGGAGCACGTCAGTCGGGCCTCGGGCCACTCCGAAGCAATCAAGGCGACCGCCTGCCCGATGAGGGCCGCGCGGTCGCCTTGGTTTGAGCCTATGTTGATGTGGACGCGCACCGGCCTCAGAGGTTGCGGGCCACTTCGACTTCTTCGAAGCTTTCGATGATGTCGCCCACCTTGATGTCGTTGTAGCCTGCTATGGAGAGGCCGCAGTCGTAGCCGGAGGCCACTTCCTTGACGTCGTCCTTGAAGCGCTTGAGCGAGCCGAGGTCGCCGGTGTAGCGCACGATGCCGTCGCGGATCACGCGCACCTTGGCCGTGCGCTTGATCTTGCCTTCGCGCACGATGGCGCCGGCGATGGTGCCGACCTTGCTGATGTGGTAGGTCTCGAGCACTTCGGCCGTGCCGGTGACTTCCTCCTTGATCTCGGGAGCGAGCATGCCCTGCATGGCGTCCTTGACCTCCTCGATGGCCTGGTAGATGACGGAGTAGAGGCGTATCTGCACGCCGTCGCGCTCGGCCACGCGGCGTGCGGCCTGCGAGGGACGCACCTGGAAGCCGATGATGATGGCGTCGGATGCGGCGGCCAGCGTGACATCGCTCTCGGAGATGGCGCCCACGGCCTTGTGGAGCACGTTGACCTGGATCTCCTCGGTCGAGAGCTTGATGAGCGAGTCGGAGAGGGCCTCGATCGAGCCGTCCACGTCGCCCTTGACGATGATGTTGAGCTCCTGGAAGTTGCCGATGGCGCGGCGGCGGCCGATATCCTCGAGGGTGAGGATCTTGGTGGTGCGCAGGCCCAGCTCGCGCTGCAGCTGCTCGCGCTTGGTGGCGATTTCGCGGGCTTCCTGCTCGGTCTCCATGACATTGAAGGTGTCGCCGGCGGTGGGAGCGCCGTTGAGGCCGAGGATGAGGGCCGGAGTGGCGGGGCCGGCCTCCTTGATGCGCTGGTTGCGCTCGTTGAACATGGCCTTGACCTTGCCGAAGTGGTTGCCGGCGAGCACGATGTCGCCCACGCGGAGGGTGCCGTTCTGCACGAGCACGGTGGCCACATAGCCGCGGCCCTTGTCGAGCGACGACTCGATGATCGAGCCTGTGGCGCGGCGGTTGGGGTTGGCCTTGAGGTCGAGCATCTCGGCCTCGAGGAGCACCTTCTCCATGAGCTCGTCCACACCGATGCCCTTCTTGGCCGAGATGTCCTGGCTCTGGTATTTGCCGCCCCATTCCTCCACGAGGTAGTTCATGGCTGCCAGCTCCTCCTTGATCTTGTCGGGGTTGGCGTGGGGCTTGTCTATCTTGTTGATGGCGAACACGATGGGCACACCGGCTGCGGAGGCGTGGTTGATGGCCTCGACGGTCTGGGGCATCACGTTGTCGTCGGCGGCGACGATGATGATACAGAGGTCGGTGACCTTGGCGCCGCGGGCACGCATGGCGGTGAAGGCCTCGTGGCCGGGGGTGTCGAGGAAGGTGATGTGGCGTCCGTCGGGCAGCTTGACGTTGTAGGAGCCGATGTGCTGGGTGATGCCGCCGGCCTCGCCTGCGATGACGTTGGCGTTGCGGATATAGTCGAGCAGCGAGGTCTTGCCGTGGTCGACGTGGCCCATGACGGTGACGATGGGCGGACGCGCCTCGAGGTCTTCCTCGGTGTCCTCCTCCTGGTGGATGGCGTCGGCCACCTCAGCGGAGACGTATTCGGTGGTGAAGCCGAACTCCTCGGCCACGATGTTGATGGTCTCGGCGTCGAGGCGCTGGTTGATGCTGACCATCACGCCGATGTTCATACATGTGGCGATGACCTGGTTGATGGGCACATCCATCATGATGGCGAGGTCGTTGGCCGTCACGAATTCGGTGAGCTTCAGCGTGCGGCTTTCGGCCTGCTCGGCACGTGCGGCCTGCTCGGCGCGGGCAGCGTTGGCGTCGCGCTTCTCCTTGCGCCATTTCGCGCCTTTCTTGAGACCTTTGTCCTTGCTGGTGAGGCGTGCGAGGGTTTCCTTTACCTGCTTCGATACGTCTTCGTCGCTGACTTCGGGCACGACGGGAGCAGCCTGGCGACGCTGCTTGCCGCCCTGGTTCTTGGGCGGACGCTGTCCGCCCTGACCGCCGCCCTGGGCGCCACCACCCTGGCCCTGCGGGCCGCGGCGCTGACGGTCGCCTTCGCTGGCGGCCTGACGGCCGGCCTTCTCGATGTCTACTTTCTGGCCTCCGGCTATGCGGCTGCGCTTGCGGCGCGAGTCGCCGCCTTCGCCCTGACCGCCTTTGCGCTCGTTGCGGCGCTCTTCCTTGGTCTTCTTTTTAGGACGGGTGTTGGCATTGATGGCGGCAAGGTCGATTTTGCCCACAACCACAGGACCCTGCACGCGCGGAGCGCCTCCGAGGGTGAACACCTCGGGCTCTGCCGCAGGCTTGGGAGCCTCGGCCTTGGGAGCCTCGGGAGCGGGAGCAGCAGGCTTGGGCTCTTCCTCCTTCTCGGCCTCGACGGGCTTCGGAGCGGGAGCGGGGGCGGCAGGCTTGGGCTCTTCCTTCACCTCGGCCTTGGGAGCTTCGGGGGCGGGAGCGGGAGCTGCGGGCTTGGGTTCTTCCTTCTTCTCGGCCTTGGGGACTTCGGGGGCGGGCTGAGGCTTGGGAGCCTCGGCCTTGGGAGCAGCAGGTGCGGGAGCGGGAGCCGCGGGCTTGGGCTCTTCCTTCTTCTCGGCCTCGGCGGGCAGGGGGGCAGGCTGAGGCTTCACCACCACGGGATTGCCCTTGGCGTCGAGGTCAATCTTGCCCAGGATGCGGGGCTTCTGAGCCATGTCGGAGGGCGTGACCGCCTGCTCCGGAGCTGCCGGGCGCGCAGGCTCGGCGTTCTTCTCGCGTGCGGCGGCACGCGACTGCATCCGGTCGGTGGTCTGCTGATCGGAACGAGTCTTTATGTCTCGGTCGGGTTGGAAATGATGTGTGAGCATCTCGACCACCGTATCCTCAACTCGTGTGTTGGGACTTTCGACGATTTCGATGTTGTTTTTGCGCAGGAACTCGAAGATGTTGGGCAGGCCGACGTTGAGTTCCTTTGCGAGGTTGCTTATCTTTTGTTTCGCCATATATGTTTGTTAATGCTCGTTCGTTTCTTGTTGTTGGTGTATAGCCGGCAGTCATGGCCGCCGCAGCCCCGCGGGGGCTCAGTCTTCGAATTCGGCGCGCAGGATGGCGAGGATGTTGTCGACGGTCTCCTCTTCGAGGTCGGCCTTCTCGATGATCATGTCGCGGGGAGCGTTGAGCACGCTCTTGGCGGTGACGAAGCCCATCGTTCTTGAGGGCGTCGATGACCCATTCGTCGATCTCGTCCTTGAACTCGTCGAGATAGATGTCTTCCTCGAAGGTCTCCTCGGTGTCGCGGTATACGTCGATGGTATAGCCGGTGAGCATCGAGGCGAGCTTGATGTTGAGGCCGCCCTTGCCGATGGCCAGCGACACCTCTTCGGGACGCAGGAACACCTCGGCCTTCTTCTCCTCCTCGTCGAGGCGGATGCTGCTGATCTTGGCGGGCGACAGGGCGCGCTGGATGAAGAGCGAGGGATTGGCGGTGTAGTTGATCACGTCGATGTTCTCGTTGCGGAGCTCGCGCACGATGCCGTGGATGCGGCTGCCCTTGACGCCCACGCATGCGCCTACGGGGTCGATGCGGTCGTCGTAGCTCTCCACGGCTATCTTGGCGCGCTCGCCGGGGATGCGGGCCACGGCGCGGATGCTGATGAGGCCGTCGTGAATCTCGGGCACCTCGAGCTCGAAGAGGCGGCGCAGGAACTGCTCGTTGGTGCGGCTTACGGTGATCTTGGGGTTGTTGTTCTTGTTGTCGACGTTGGCGATGACGGCGCGCACGGTCTCGCCCTTGCGGAAGAAGTCGCCGGGAATCGACTTCGCTCTTGGGCAGGAGCAGCTCGTTCTTCTCGTCGTCGAGCAGCAGTGTCTCGCGGCGCCATGTCTGATAGACCTCGCCGCTGACGAGCTCGCCCTCGAGCTCCTTGAACTTGTCGTAGACGGCCTCCTTCTGCAGGTCGAGTATCTTGCTCTGGAGGGTCTGGCGCAGGTTGAGGATGGCGCGGCGGCCGAATTTCTCGAAGAAGATTTCCTTGGTGTGCTCCTCGCCCACCTCGGCGTCGGGGTCGTCGTCGGCGCGGGCGTCGCTGAGGGAGATCTCGAGGTTGGGGTTGGTCACCTCGCCGTCGGGCACTACGGTGAGGTTCTGGAAAATCTGCACGTCGCCCTTGTCGGGGTTGAGAATGACGTCGAGGTTCTCGTCGGTGCCGAACATTTTGGCCAGCACGTTGCGGAACGACTCCTCCAGCACACTGATCATCGTGGTCTTGTCGATGTTTTTCAGTTCCTTGAACTCGGCGAACTGCTCTACCATGTTGGGGGTTGCCTCTTTCTTTGCCATAGCTTGAAGGGTTTGTCTTTATGCGGCCGCCCTGTGGCGGCGGGGGTGTGTATTTGTCGGGATGGTTAATTAGAATTTGATTTCGTAGACGCAGTATTTCACATCGGCCACGGCCAGGGTCTGCTCCTCGCTGCGCACCACGGGGCGCTTGGCGCCGGGCTCCTTGACCTTGACGTCGACGGCCACGGTGAAGGCCGTGGCGTCGTCGTTTACTCCGGTCAGTGTGCCGTGCAGCTTGCGTCCGTCGCGGGTGAGCACTTCCACGGGGTTGCCGATGTTTTTCAGAAACTGTCCCTTCACGCGCATGGGGATGTCAGACCGGCCGAGCCCACTTCGAGCTCGTAGTCCTCGGTGTCGCGGTCGAACTCCTGCTCGATGCGGCGCGTAAGGGCCGCGCACGTGTCTATGTCGACGCCTTCGGCCGAGTCTATCTCCACTACTATCTCGTTGGCCGGGCTCACGCGCACGTCCACCAGGAAGGTGTCGGTGCCCTCTATGGCCTGCAGCACGGTGTCGGTGAGTTTTTGCTTGTCTATCATTTCTGCGTGTTTTCCGCACACGAAGGCGCGGTTTAAAAAATAGGAGGAAGCGTCTTGCCCCCTCCTTCACTCTGAAGTCTGTGCAAAGATACTAAAAATATATATACAGCGGTGCCGCATGGCCCCCGGAGGGCTCTGCGGCACCGCGATATTAACACTTTTTATGTAAGTTTAACTTTATTCCTTGCCGACTCAGCGCTTCACGGCTGCCACGGCCGCATCGAGGCGGGCGGGGTCGACCACTCGCTCGCGGATGATGCCCTCGCCGTCGATGACGTAGGCCTGCGGCAGAGCGCCGACGTTGTAGTGCATCAGCACCTCGGTGCCGTCGACGGGCGAGTTCCACACCGTGATCCAGGGCAGATTGTCGGCCTTCTGCTTCCACTCAATCTCGTCGGCATCGAAGGCCACCTGGAAGATGTTGAGGCCTGCCGTGCCGTACTTGCGCTGCAGGTCGGCCAGCACCACGTTGTAGGCTGGCGAGCTCTCCAGGTCGTAGCTCGTGAAGCTCAGCACGGTGGGCACGCCCTTGCCGGCCACCTCGGCCAGGCTGCGGCGCACGCCCTTGTTGTCGTAGCGCACGATGTCGATGAGGCCGCTCTCCTGCACTTCCATGCTCAGGCCGTTGCCTGCGGCGGGATTCATCAGCTGACGGGCACGGAGGAACACGGCTTCAAGCCATTTGGTGCGGGCGTCGTCGGGGCGGTTGTCGGCGAAGCGCTGGGCCACGGCGCCCACCACGCCCAGGTCGCGGCGCACGCTGAGGTCGTAGAGCGGACGGCCGCCTATGTTCTTGTTGATGATGTAGTAGGCCGCGATGCAGGTGCTGTCCTTGATGGCAATCTCGCTCAGGCGGGCTTTCAGCACGCTGTCGGTCAGCGCTCCGGCCTGGCCCTTGGCGGCCACGGCATCGGCGATGAGGCGGTCGATGGTCACGATTTTGGCGGCTGCGGCAGTGCCTTCGAGGCTGTATTCGCGACCGAAGCCGGCGGTGTCGGTCTGCACGGTCAGCGCGTCGACGCTGTCGACGGGGAAGTAGATGCAGCGGCCGTCGAGGTTGAGACGGTACACGTCGGCGATGGCTGCGGGCTCGGCGGCCTTGTAGCTGAAGCTGCCTCCGCGGCCTATGGTGACGCTGTCGACCACATACCAGTTGCCGGCATTGAAGGCCTCGATGGCCATGCGGCGGCCCTCACCGTCCTCGACGGTGCCGCCTACGCTCCAGCCTTTGCCGCCGGGGGTGCAGGCGGCGAGCAGGGCCAGTGCGGGGATGAGTATGCGTTTCATCAGTCGGTGATTTTGTCGAATTCGGCGCTGATGGCGTCGGCTATGTGTCGCATCTCGGCATCGGGCAGTGTGAGCTTGCCTTTTGCAAAGTTCATGTCGTTCTCTACGGTGATGGGGATGAGGTGTATGTGGGCGTGGGGCACCTCGAGGCCAATCACTGTCATGCCCACGCGCTTGCATGGCATGGCGGCGCCTACTGCACGGGCCACCGTGCGTGCGAACACGTGCAGCGCGGCTGTCTCGTCGTCGTCGAGATCGAAGATGTAGCTTACCTCGCGGCGGGGAATCACCAGCACATGGCCGGGAGCCACGGGGTTGATGTCGAGAAATGCGAAGTGGTGGTCGTCCTCAGCTATCTTGTAGCAAGGGATCTCGCCGGCTGCGATACGTGAGAATATGGTGGCCATCAGAAGGAGATTTCTACGATTTCAAATTTCATGAGCCCCGAGGGCACGCGAATCTCCACCACCTCGCCCAGCTTGTGGCCGAGCAGGCCCTGCGCGATGGGGGTCGAGGTGGCGATTTTCTTCTCGCGCAGGTTGGCCTCGCTGTCGGCCACGATGGTATATTCCATCACCATGCCGTTGGCCATGTTCTTGATTTTCACGCGGTTGAGTATCTGCACCTCCTCGGTGTTGAGCTTGCTCTCGTCGATGATGCGGGCGTTGGCCACGAGGTCCTTGAGCTGCGAGATTTTCATCTCCAGCATGCCCTGGGCCTCCTTGGCGGCGTCATACTCGGAGTTCTCCTGAGGTCGCCTTTGTCGCGGGCCTCGGCGATGGCGGCTGATATCTCGGGGCGCTTCACATTCTCGAGAAACGCGATCTCTTCCATTTTTTTCTGTAACCTTCCTTGGTCATGTAAGTGATAGCCATGGGAATAGAATTATTAGGGGTTGATGAATTTTCAGTTGACTGCGAGCATAATAAAAAAGAGAAACCCGACCGCATCGGCGGCAGAGTCCCGGCTTCATTAGCTCCAAAATTTTACTCCGCAAAGATAGGCATTATATTCGGATTAAATGGCTTAATAATAGTTAAAAGCATCCCGCAGCCCCATCTGCGTCGCCCCGCCGCGCCCTCGATTTCATTCGCTACGGTGTATATAATCCGTCCAAAACCGACCAAAAAGCCCATCAGCTCTCTTGTTTTCCGAAATTTTCGGAAAACTTTTGCATTTATTTCCGGAATTTTCGGAAAACCGCCCGCCATACACGCAAAACAGCGCCGCATCCGGTCGGTCCGGAACGGCGCTGCCTTCATTTTATAGTTTCAGGATATAGGTGTTTCGGTTCAGATTTTGCTTGCCATGCCGAGGCCGCGGCACACGGGGTAGGCCTGGGCGATGACGCGGCCATATTTGTAGTGCTGGCCTACGGTGGCGGTGAAGTGTACGTTGGCTGCCTGCTCGAACACCATCACGATGTCGGAGCCGCCGAACTGGAAGTAGCTGATTTCCTCGCCCTTGCGCAGCACACGGCCTTCTTCGGCGGTGACTACTACAGACGATACCTGTGCCATGCCCATAGGCAGGATGGCCACGAGGCCGATCTCAGTCTCCAGGACGATAAGACCGCGGTTCTGCATGAACTCGTAGCCGGGTTCGTCGGGCGCGCTGAACTGCGACACGCGCTTGCCGTCCAGCTTGTTACGGCCGGTAGTTTCGTCGGGCACGGCTTCTACCTGCAGATAGGTGACGCCCATGATGTCGCGCGCCTCAAGCACACGTCCGCTCACAGGGGCGTGCTGACGGTGATAGTCGCTCGGGCCGAGGAACGCGTGCATCCACATGCCACCCTTGAAGCGGTCTTTATATTTGCTTCCTTCAAGAAGTTCGGAAATCTTCCAGTGAATACCCTTGATCTCGATAGTGTCGTCGCCACGCACTTCCCAGCCGCCATCGAATGTGGAGTCGGCAGGAGAGGTGATGACTGTGCTGTCTTCGATAGCTGCCACCGGACGCATGCCCGGTTTTGTGTTGCGGGCGAAGAACTCGTTATAGGTCTTCCAGCCTCCACGCGGTTCCAGATATTCAGCCATGTTAAACTCCGGAGAGTCATAGAACGACTTGACCGACTCGGGCGTAATCGACTCGGGCGAGTCGAGGAACTTGCCGAGTTCCTGTACGTACTCCTTCATCCACTTCGACAGCGGAGTCAGAGGCAGAGCCTTGTCGTGGGGCTCGATGGCGTTCTGGAGCTCCTTGACGGGCGACTGCTGCAGGATGAAGTAGAACTTGCAGATATGATTGAACATGGCGCGGCCGAAGTGGTTTTCGACAGGAATCCACCGCAGATTGGCGTCCAGCCAGTCGTAGTAGTCCTCGAGCGAGTTGATGTCGTCCATTTCCTGGACGTTGTACGATTTGGCCTTTTCATAGGCCTTCTGGAACTTGTCTTCCCAGCCGTTTTTGGCGATGAGATCAATCAGTTCCTGAACTTTGGGTAAATGAGGTTTGCTCATGGTGAGGAGTTTGAAATTTGACGATTGCCGCGCTCTGTATAATCCGCGGTGTATGTAAAAAACAAGCCGCCAGCGCCCTTTGTTCAATTCGCCGCCGCCAATGCTTGCCAAAAACACAAAAAGTTTTTAACTTTGCAACCATTATGAGCGTAGAGGCCGAAAAAGTGATGCCTTACGGACGCCCCGGCGCCCGCGGCAAGACCGAGCAGGTCAGGGAGATGTTTGACAGCATCGCCCCGGCCTACGACTTCATGAACCGTGCCATGACCCTCGGGCTCGACCACAGCTGGCGGCGCAAGGCCGTGAGCCTGCTCGGACCCGCCGCGAGGTATCCCCGCGTGCTCGACGTGGCCACCGGCACGGCCGACATAGCCCTGGCCCTGGCCCGGCGCCTGCCCGAGGCCACCGTCGAGGGCATCGACCTCAGCGAGGGCATGATAGAGATAGGCCGCCGCAAGGTGGCCAAGGCAGGCCTCGAAAGCCGCGTAAGGCTGCGCCCCGGCGACAGCCTGGCCATCGACCTGCCCGACGCGTCGGTCGACGCCATCACCGTGGCCTACGGCGTGCGCAACTTCGAGCACCTCGACCGCGGCTACGCCGAGATGATGCGCGTGCTGCGCCCCGGCGGCACTCTCGCCGTTCTCGAGCTCTCCACGCCCCGCGGAGCCATAGCCGCCCCGCTCTACCGACTCTACACACGCCGCATCATCCCCGCCCTCGGACGCCTCGTGAGCCGCGACACACGCGCCTACAGCTACCTGCCCGAGAGCATAGCCGCCGTGCCCCAGGGCAGCGACATGTGCGCCCTCATCACGGCAGCCGGCGCAGCCGACGCGCGCGCCATTCCCATGACCTTCGGGTCGTGCACCCTCTACATAGCCCGCAAGTAAACCAAGTCACACCCCGCGGCCGAGGCTCCACAGCAGCCGCCACGGCCCGCACAGCCATCACATACCTCCAGCACATGCAACTGCACAAAGCCCTCTTGCTGCTCGCCGCAGCCTCCGCAGCCTCAGGCGCCGACGCCCAGTTCCACTACCGCGGCTCGGCCCGCGTGGCCGACTCCGACGGTCTCGAATCCCTGCAGGACGTCGAGATAGTAGCCATCGACGAAGACACGCCCGTCGACACCGTTGTCAGCCTCGAACCGCTGCCCGCCTACTTCTTCCTGCCCGCCGTCTACTCCCACTACGACTTCCCCGACAGCGTCGACATCGCGGCCGCCGACTACAGCGGCGAGCCCGCCCTGCGATGGCTCGAGGACGCCAACGCCGTGGGCTCGCGCATGCAGCGCATACGCCACCGCTACTTCTTCGCCCACCCCGAACAGATGCCCTGCATAGCCGCCGAACTGCCCGACGCTCCGAAGCGCTACTCGGCCGTGGTCGACCCCAGCGACTTCACCGTCGACATCATCGAAACCGTTGAAGGTCCCGCCGAAACCCCCACCCTCAAGGCCGAGGAAGTGAAGAAACGCCACTGGATACGCACGTTCAACGTGTCGCTGCAGTTCTCGCAGGCCTACGTGTCGCCCAACTGGTATCAGGGCGGCAACAACAACCTCAACATGCTCGGCCAGATTTACTACAACGTCAAGCTCAACCAGGAGTTCCACCCCAACCTGCTCTTCGAGACCACAGCACAGTACAAACTCGGCATGAACAACGCTCCCGACGACGAGCTGCACGACTACAACATCAACGAGGACATCTTCCAGGTGAACTCCACCTTCGGTCTGAAAGCCGCACGCAGCTGGTACTACTCGGTCACGGCGCAGTTCAAGACCCAGCTGCTCAACAGCTACAAGCCCAACACGCCCGACCTCAAGATCGGGATTCCTCTCGCCCGGCGATCTCACCGTCGGTGTCGGTATGACCTACAACTACGCCAACAAGAAGAAGACTTTCACCTTCGACGCCAACATCTCGCCGCTCTCCTACAACCTGCGCATCTGCACCAGCGACCGGCTCAACCACGAGGCATACGACATCCGTCAGGACCGCACCACGGCCAATAAGTTCGGTAGCAACGTGGAGGCCAAAATCTACTGGAAGATGTGCTACAACATCTACCTGCGCTCGCGCATGTACGCTTTCTCCGACTACCATACCGTGCAGGCCGACTGGGAAAACACCATAGTGTTTGAAATCAACAAATTCCTGACCACCCAGGTTTTCGCCCACGCCCGCTACGACTCCTCTACGCCGCGCGTGGAGGACAGCCGCTGGCACAAACTCCAGTTCAAGGAGATTCTCTCGATAGGCTTCGCCTATAAATTCAGCTCACTCTGATGCTACGCGCGGCCATAGCCCTCGCCGCCGGACTCCTCGCCCTTGCGGCCACAGCCCAGCGCACCACGCGTCCCGGCCGCGTCCGCACGGCCGTGCCCGTGGCCGAGCGCGTGGCCACGCCGCCGGCCGACACCCTGGCCGCACCCCCGGGCGCCATCGTCCTGTCGGGCTACGACAAGACCCTCGCCGCCACCCGCGAAAGCTTCTTCGTCACCAACACCCTCGACTCGGCCACCGTGGTGTGGCTCGCGGCCACCATCGACTATCTCGACACCGCGGGCCGCCAGCTCCACCGCCGCCGCGCCACGATGCGCTGCGCCATACCCGCGGGCCAGACGCGCCGCATCGACATTCCCTCGTGGGACCGCCAGCACGTCTATTACTACCGCGCCTCCGAGCCCCGGCGGCGCGTACAGGCCGCCGCGTCGCCCTTCGACGTGGCCATAAAAGTCGACTCCATCGCCATAGCGACAGAGTCTCCTCAATAAGTATTGTTCTCAGCCGGCCCGGACGGCCCGGACGGCGCAGACGGTTCAGCCCTGCCTACAGGCTCTTTATCTTAATCAGCTCCAGGCGGTTGCTGCTCTTCTTCACCACCTCGAACGACAGATTGCCCAGCGGGATGGTCACACCCTCGGCCGGGATTGTACCCGTGGTGTGCAGCAGATAGCCGGCTATGGTCTGGTAGTCGTCGTCCTCGGGGATGTCGAGATGGAGGTTTTCGTTCAGCCATGCTATCTCGCAGCGTCCCGACACCTCGTACACACCGGGCTCCACCGTGCGTGCTGTGAAGCCCCCCTTGTCGTGCTCGTCCTGTATGTCGCCGAATATTTCCTCCACAAGGTCCTCCAGCGTCAGAAAACCGCTCGTGCCGCCGAACTCGTCGACAACAACGGCTATGGAGCGCTTCTGCTGCAGCAGGCGGCGCATCATCACGTTAGCCAGCAGGTTTTCCGGAGCGTACAGCACTGGCTTGATGTGCTTCTGCCAGTCCTCGCCGGGCACGAAGAGCTCGCTCACGTGGATATATCCCACGATATCGTCGATATCCTCGCGGTAGACTATTATCTTGCTGCGGCCCGACGAGGTGAACAGCGCCGAGAGGCTCTCGACGGGCGTGTCGTAGGGCACGGCCACTATCTCGTTGCGCGGTATCATGCAGTCGCGCACATGGGTGGTGCTGAAGTCGAGAGCGTTCTGAAAGAGCTTCACCTCGTTTTCCACGGTGGTCTTTTTCTCTTCCATGCTGTCGATGGCCTCCTCGAGATAGTCGTTGAGGTCGCCCACGGAGATAAGGCTGATGTGGCTGCCGTGGGTCTGCGCGCCCACCAGGCGCATGAGCATGCGCGAGAGGAACGTGGCGAACATCGAGATGGGCCACAGCACCACGTAGAACAGGCCCACAAGCGGCGCTATGACGCGCAGCGTGCTGTTGGGGTTGATGCCGAACACCGTCTTGGGCAGGAATTCGCCCGTCAGCAGGATGACGGCGGTGGATATGAGCGTCTGGGCCAGAAGCACAAGGAACTCGCTGTGCAGGAACGTGCCCAGCCACGGCTCGAGCATTTTGGCGGCGCCCATGCCGTAGATCACGAGCACCACGTTGTTGCCCACGAGGATGGTGGAGATGAAAAACTCGCTGTTGGCGTAGAAACGTTTTATGAGGCCCGATACGAAGCCTCCGCGCTGCACGTCGACGGCCGTGCGCACGCGGTCGGCGGTGACGAATGCCATCTCCGTGCCGGAGAAGAAGCCCGAGAGCATCAGGCTGATGACGGTGATGATGATCCAGGTGGGTTCCATTAATGTGTGGTGGTGTTCATTTGCAGAGTATTGTTGCCGGCGGGGGCGGCGGGAGAGGCCTGTGTGGCGGGCGCCTGCGGCAGGCCCGACGTGCGGCGCTGCGAGGCTCGCGCCGGAGCGCGCCGCGAGGGTGCGGCGGGAGCGGGCGCGGCAGAGTCGGTGGCTACGGTATCGGCTGCGGCGGCAGAGGATGCCTCGTCGCGGCGCTCCACGGGGATGATGCCCGTGGGGCGGTTCACGGTGTAGGCCGTCATGTTCTCGTTGCTGGTGAAGCCGTAGCCCTCGATGATGCGGTCGGTGCGCACGATGTGGATGAACGAGTCGGAGTAGACGCGGCGCTGCTGCTGGTCCCAGAAGAGCTGCTTGGTCAGGAAGCTGTCGCCGTCCACGTTGACCATCACCACGTGTCCGTCGAGCCGCCAGATGCGACGGCGGCTGAAATAGGTGGCGCTGTCGGCGCGGATGTCCGATTCGGGCCGCATGTCCAGGTCGTACTGCTCAAGAAACAGCCCCTGCGGAAAGCGCCAGAAGGGCTCCTTGGCGTCCTCGAACATCTGCCACAGCGGGCTGGTGATGTGGTAGCGCGTGTAGCCGCTGTCGCTGATGAAGGTGCTGACGTCGGCCGTAGTCATCGTCGGAGTGGTGCTGCCGTCGCCCACGTTGGGCACATAGCTCTTGCGCTCCTCGCCGCAGGCTGCAGTGAGGAGCATGCCGAGCACGATGAGCGGCAGCAGGCGGCGCATCAGTATATCTTATTGGGACGGAACCACATCTCGTTGAAGTTCACGCCGATAGTGATGTTGAGGTAGTCTTCCTTGATGAGAGCGTTGGGCGAGCCCTGGCGGTGGCGCCACTCCAGGCCGAGGTTGACCACCGTCTTGAAGCCCGGCACGGGAAAGCCCACGCCGGCGGCCACGCCGTAGTCCTTGATGTCGTTGTCGCGCACGCGCAGGTAGTCGTTGTTGTAGAAACCGCCGAAGCGATAGTGCATGCGGCGGAAGTAGCCTCCGCGCGGATTGGGCTGCCACTCCAGGCCGGCCGCAATCTTGTAGCGGTCGTTGAGCACGCCCTTCTCGCCGGCATACTTGGCCTTGCTCCAGGGCTGATACGTGCCGTCCACCTCCAGGTGGAGGCGCTGGTTGATGGTGTAGCCAAGGCCCACGCCCAGGGTCCAGGGCGCCGAGTAGCGGCCGTCGATACTCTCCTCGGTCTCCGTGGGAGCGTTTTCCGCGCCCTGGTCGTAGCTGAACGTGTTGGTGTGGCCGTGGAAGTCCTTGCCGGGGCTGAACACGGCGCCCACCGTCAGCAGGTCGCGGCCGCGGCGCAGGGGCAGGGTGTACTGCGCGCCTACGTTCAGATACCAGTCCGAAATCTCCAGCTGGCGCTCGAACACCGACGTGCTGCCGCCCGAGGTCGAGGCGTAGCTGTCGTTGTAGGTGGTGCCGAACAGGTAGGCGATGTTGGCGCCTATGCTCAGGTTCTTGAAGGGCATGTAGCCTAGGCCCAGATACAGCTCGTTGATGCTGCCCGAGCCGCTGCGGCTGGCGTAGCCGTTGTCGATTTTGTTGCCGAAGGAGTAGCCCACGCTGCTGTAGGGCAGCAGGCCGAGGCTGGCACCCAGGCCGCGGGCCAGGGGCACTTCCATGGCTATGTAGTCGAGTCCGCCGCCGAAGTCGTTGCTGCTGTTGGTCACGCCCTTGTCGTCGGTCTCGCGGTTCCACAGGGCCGTAAGGTCGATGCCCATGTCGAAGAGGAAAGTGAGCGAATCGATAGCCGCATACGAGGCGGGGTTCATCGCGTTGATCTGGCGCCCCGAGTGCATGGCGTAGCCCACGCCGCCCATCTGGCGCTGCGCGGCTGTGGCGTTGTCGCTGAGTATGCCGTAGCCGTAGCGCGAATAGGGAGTCATGGTGCCGTTCTGTGCGGCGGCGCCGATGGCCGCGCAGGCGGCCAACAGGATGGCGCAGATGAGTTTTTTCATTGTCTTCTTCATTGTTGCCTCAACGCTGTGGGAGAGGAAGTCGGTTGGAGGTTGTGTTTGAGTATGCTGATGAGACCTCGCCCCACCAGGTCGGGGTCGGTCACGGCCTCGAAAGGCAGCAGGCCGGCTATCGTGGAGGCGCGGCCGCCGGTGAGCACGAGCAGGCCGTCGGGCGGCAGCTGGCTGCGGTAGTAGGCCAGCTCGCCGACGATGCCCAGCAGGGCTCCGCAGCGCATGGCCGTGACGGTGTCGCGGCCGCGCTCGGGCACGGGGCCATCCACTTCCACCTTGGGCAGGGCGGCTGTGTAGGCGTGCAGCGCGCGCAGGCGCATACCGGCGCCGGGAGCGATGTTGCCTCCGTGGAAGGCGGCGTCGGGGCCCACGCTGTCGTAGGTCACGGCCGTGCCTATGTCGGCCACCAGACAGCGCCGGCCCGGGAAGGCCGCCACGGCGCCCGCGGCTGCGGCTATGCGGTCGAGGCCTAGCGTGTCGGGCGTGTCGTAGTGCAGCCGTATGGGCAGCGGGGTGTCATGGTCCAGCTCAAGCGTGCGCTCGCAAAGGCTGCAGAGCAGCTGCCAGTGGGCGTCGTTGCGCGCCCGCACCGAGCAGTAGATGGCCGCATCCAGCGGGCCGTGGGACGTCAGCGCGTTCTGCATGGCCACAAGACCCGGCGTGCGCGACATCAGCCGCGCCACCGGTGTGTCGTCGCGCCACACCGTCAGCTTCGTAGCCGTGTTGCCCTGGTCGATGCTTGCGTAGAGCGCCATGTGCGGGCGGTCAGTCGATGATGTCGAAGCCGGTGTATTTGCGCAGGCATTCGGGCACCACGATGCCCTCGGGAGTCTGGTTGTTCTCGAGCAGGGCGGCCATGATGCGGGGCAGGGCGAGGGCCGAGCCGTTGAGGGTGTGGCAGAGGTGTGTCTTCTTGTCGTCGCCGCGGTAGCGGCACTTCAGGCGGTTGGCCTGATAGGTCTCGAAGTTGGTGACGCTCGACACCTCGAGCCAGCGGCCCTGGGCGGCGGAGTAGACCTCGAAGTCGAAGGTGATGGCCGACGTGAAGCTCATGTCGCCGCCGCAGAGACGCAGTATGTGCCAGGGCAGGCCGAGCTTCTCGAGCAGGCCCTGCACGTGGTCCTTCATCTCCTCGAGGGCGGCATAGCAGTCCTCGGGCTCTCGATGCGCACGATCTCCACCTTGTCGAACTGGTGCAGGCGGTTGAGGCCGCGCACGTCCTTGCCGTAGCTGCCGGCCTCGCGGCGGAAGCAGGCCGAGTAGGCGCAGTTCTTCTTGGGAAGTTCGGCGTCGGGGATGATGACGTCGCGGTAGATGTTGGTCACGGGCACCTCGGCGGTGGGGATGAGGTAGAGATTGTCGAGGTGACGAGATACATCTGGCCCTCCTTGTCGGGAAGCTGGCCCGTGCCGTAGCCCGAAGCCTCGTTGACCACGTAGGGGGGCTCGACCTCCAGGTAGCCGGCCTTGCCGGCCTCGTCGAGGAAGAACTGGATGAGGGCGCGCTGCAGACGTGCGCCCTTGCCTACATAGACGGGGAAACCGGCGCCGGTGATCTTCACGCCGAGGTCGAAGTCTATGAGGTTGTATTTCTTGGCCAGATCCCAGTGGGGAAGAGCGTCGGCGGGGAGATCGGGCATGTCGCCTCCGGTCTTCTCGACCACGTTGTCGGCGGCGGTGCGGCCCTCGGGCACCATGGCGCAGGGCACGTTGGGCACGCTCAGCAGCACCTCGCGGATGTCGGCCTCGGCCTTGGCCACGCCGTCGGCCAGTTCTTTCTGGCTCAGCTTCAGGGCGGCCACCTGCTGCTTCAGACCCTCGGCCTCCTCGCGCAGGCCTGCCTTCATTTTGGCGCCGATCTGTGCGGCGAGTTTGTTCAGTTCGGCAGCCTCGCTGTCGCTACGCTGCTGCAGGCTGCGGCGCTGCTCGTCGAGAGCGAGCACGCTGTCTATGGCCTGACGGCCGTCGAAGCCCTTGATGGCAAGGCGGCGCACGATATCATCGGGATTGGCTTTTATTTGCTGGATAGTAAGCATAATGCTATGGAGTGTTTTGTGATTGTTCAGAAAATATGTCGGCCCGCCGCCTCGGCTCAGGCCTGGGCCAGCAGCTGCTTCACGGCTGCCGAAATGGCGCGGCCGTCGGCACGTCCGGCCAGGGCCTTGGTGGCTGTGCCCATGACGCGGCCCATGTCCTGCGGACCCTTGGCACCCGTCTCGGCGATGATGCGGCGCAGCTCGGCCTCAAGCTCCTCGGGAGTGAGGGCCTTGGGCAGGTAGGCTCTATCACGGCCACTTCGGCCAGCTCGGCTTCTGCGAGCTCGGGACGGTTCTGCTCCGTGTATATGCGTGCGCTCTCGTGGCGCTGCTTAGCCATCTTCACAAGTATTTTCATAGCGGCATCGTCGGTCAGCTCGCCGCCTGCGCCCGGCGCGCTCTTGGCCTCAAGAAATTCCTTCTTAATGCCGCGCAGAGCCTCGAGGCGCACCTTGTCGCGCGCAAGCATCGCGCTCTTGATGTCGGCACTGATAGTATCAAACAAATCCATTGTAAGTACTGAAATTGAAATATAACGTTATAGCCCACAAAAGTACGACTTTTTCCCGTATCAGGGGAGCGCTGCATCTAAAAAAATATTAATGACCCGCCTTTTAGCCCCGAATTGGCCGATTTTCCTTAAAAAAATTTCGCAGATGCGAAAATTTAAGTAACTTTGCAGTCGCAAATTGCCAATCGGGGTGTAGCACAGTTGGCAGCGCGCCACGTTCGGGACGTGGAGGTCGGAAGTTCGAGTCTTCTCACCCCGACAGTACAGGACAACCTTTCAGACCACACGGCCTGTAAGGTTGTTATTGTTATATATCCACCTCAAACCGTCCGATATGAGGCTCATCGAAATCAACATAGACAAAATCATTGAGCTCTGCAAAAAGTTCCATGTGCGCAAGCTGTGGGTTTTCGGCTCGATTCTGACAAACCGCTTCAACGACAAAAGCGACGTCGACCTCTGCGTGGACTTCGACTGGGATAATATTCCTCTGATGGATGCGGCCGATAACTTTTTTGATTTCCAGTATGCACTCGAGGACATCTTCGGACGCAGAGTGGACATCACCGACGACAGCGCCGTCCGCAACAAGTATTTCCGCCAGGAACTTAACGAAACCCGCCGTCTGATTTATGGATAGAGAGCTAAAAAAGTATCTCGATGATATTCTGTACGCTATAAATGAAATTCAATCATTTGTAGACCTTTACCCGCGTCGTTACGATGTATTTTGCAATACACCCATTCTGCTGAGGGCTGTACAGATGAATATAGCTATTATCGGAGAAGCCACAAACCGGATTCTAAAAATAAATAGTGACATTCCAATCTCAAACGCACGCAAAATAGTCAATACTCGCAACTACGTAATACATGGCTACGATAGTTTGCGAAACGAAATATTGTGGGCTATCGTGATAAAAGATTTGCCGCTCTTAAAAAAGGAGGTAATTGCCATCATTGGAACCGAGCAGGAACAACCCGACTAAAACCAAGAGGAGCCACACACGCTCTTACAGAATTAAAGCTAAACCATCCCAATCCTTAAAGGCCTGCAACTCGTATTATACATCAGACCGTCGGCGGGCATATCCTCGGCCAGACACAGCGCCGCAGGTTCGGCGTCGATGTGGGCCGCTATATAGCCGTCAAGTTCTTCGTCGTTGCTCATATTTAAGGCGCAACCCCTCTGCTTCAAAATAGATTTACTTTAGTGGGCGGTATGCCGTCTATTTTGTAGAATATGATGATTGAGCAGGAATCGTATGTGTCACTATATAAAAAAGTCATGTCTCTCCCACCGAGATAAGCATCGAAGTGAATGTGCTCATTAAATAGCCTAGGCAAATTAGAATCTGCCGGGGTAATGAGTTCGGCAATGTATTCTCCGAAAGAAAACACTTTTATTTCATCTTTTTTCATCCTGAGCTCAACTCTTCGTCCAGGGGAAAGAAGTCTGAAAGTCTCTACCCGTCGACGACCAAAAACATTGATATCTATTACCTCCGCAGTACAGTCCTCGTGTTCTGACAACACAACCTTCATCGCGGCGATATTGGCATCTTCCTCAGATGTTGGTTGATTGGATATGTGAGTCGGTTTACGTTTTTTTGTTTTGAAGACCAGACTCATCACACCTGCAAAAACAAGTGAGAAGATGGTCGCTCCGGGAGAGAAGAATCTAAAAGGCATATCGAATGTTTATTCTCTTTCTTTACGTCGGCTTGACCACACGTATCAGAGTCAGGCCGTCGCGTAGCGGGAAAATCACACGCTCCACGCGGGGGTCGGAGGCCACGAGGTCGTTGAAGCGAAGCAGGCCGTGCGTCTGAGGGTCGCGCTCACGCTCGGGATGCAGTATCTTGCCGCTCCACAGCGTGTTGTCGGCAAGGATGATGCCGCCGGCGTTCATGCGCGGAACCAGCAGCTCGTAGTAGTCGCAGTAGTTGCGTTTGTTGGCGTCGATGAAGGCCATGTCCCACGGCCCCGGCAGCTGCGGAAGCACTTCGAGGGCGTCGCCGATGTGCAGCTCGATGCGCGCACCTGGATGCGGCGACTCGAACAGTTCGGTCAGCTCCGGCTCCATTTCGTCGTCCAGCTCGATGGTGTGCAGCTCGCCGTCGGCGGACATGCCTTCGGCCAGACACAGCGCCGAATAGCCCGTGAAGGTGCCCAGCTCCACCACCCTGCGCGGCTGCACCATGGCCGCGAGCATGCGCAGGATGCGCCCCTGGGCGTGGCCCGAGCACATGCGCGGATACACATGGTTTGCGTAAGTGCGCCGCCACAAAGCCCGCAGCGCCGCAGGTTCGGCGTCGATGTGGGCCGCTATATAGTCGTCAAGTTCTTCGTCGTTGCTCATATTCTGCAAAGTTAACGCATTTTTACGCCATCGAAGCACTCGTTTCTGAAAAATTGCGTTAAATTTGCAATCGAAGAGCCCGTTCCCCCAATTTATGTTAAAAACGGGGGCGGACAGTCATTAAGCAAAATAGCCGGAGAATGTCCGTGGCAGTTTTCCATCAGGCTACTAATGATAAATAAGTTGACTAATTTAAAAATACTCTATATTCAATCAACATAAAATTACCCCGGTTTCGCGTCTTTCAAGCGTCTTAATCCTTTTGGCTCAGTCGTATAACTCGTTATACTCCTTCGCCTGCAAGAATTAATCCATCTTGAAATACACGACCCCCGATTTAACAGAAATTGAGGAACGGGCTCTAAACCCAATAGCAATGACCACCAGCACCGACCGACGCGACAGCGTAGTGATAATTCCGATGTACAACGAGCGCGAAAACGCCGCAGCCATAATCGACGCCGTCATGGCTCTGCCCCACGGCTTCGACGTGCTCGTCATCGACGACAACTCGCCCGACGGCACGGCCGCCATCGTGCAGGAGAAAATGCAGCAGTATCCCGGACGCGTGCTCCTGACCGAGCGAGCCGGCAAGCTCGGCCTCGGCACGGCCTACATCACAGGCTTCCGGCGTGCCCTCGACGAAGGCTACGACTATATCTTCGAGATGGACGCCGACTTCAGCCACAACCCCAAGGACCTCGAGCGCCTGCTCGAAGCCTGCACCACTGGCGGCGCCGACGTGGCCGTGGGCTCGCGCTATGTCACCGGCGTCAACGTGGTCAACTGGCCCATGGGCCGCGTGCTCATGTCGTACTACGCCAGCAAGTACGTGCGCATGGTCACCGGCATGCCCGTCCACGACACCACAGCCGGATTTGTGTGCTACCGCCGCCGCGTGCTCGAGGCTTTCGACCTCGACGAGATCCGCTTCAAGGGCTATGCCTTCCAGATAGAGATGAAGTTCACGGCCCACCAGATGGGCTTCCGCGTGGCCGAGGTGCCCATCATCTTCGTCAACCGCGTGCTCGGCACCTCAAAGATGAACTCCTCCATCTTCGGCGAAGCCGTCTTCGGCGTCATCCGCCTGAAGTGGCACAGCCTTTTTCACAAGTATCCTAAAGCGTAGAACTTTAGTTTATAGTTTATAGGGGGTAGGTAAGAGGGTTTAAGGGAGCAGCCCTCTTACCTACTCCCTCTCACCTACCCCCTCTCACCTACTCCCTATAAACTATAAACTAAAAAAGAGATAGGCAAAAGGCACCATCAGCAAAGCCCCTCTTACCTACCCCCTATAAACTATAAACTAAAAAAAGAGATAGGCAAGAGGCGGCTATCAGCCAAGCCCTCTTACCTATCCCCTATAAACTATTAACTGACAATCAGTCAGTTCACCTTGTACTTCGTGTCGCCGTCGCGGAAGAAAGCGGCAATCTGACGGGCAGCCGCAAGGCCGGCGTTGATATTGGCTTCCGACGTCTGCGCGCCCATCTTCTTGGGCGTGAAGAACGTACGTCCGGGGCAAGCCTCAGCCAGCGCCTCGGCACAGTCGGGGCGCACATCGGCCACATAGCGCAGGTCGGGGCGCTCGGCCATCACGCGCTGCAGGCCGTCCTCGTCGATGACCTCCTTGCGGGCCGTGTTGACCACCACGCCACCCTTGGGCATGAGCCCCAGGAGCGCCGCACCCACACTGCCACGAGTCTCGGCCGTGGCCGGGATATGAATGCTCACCACGTCGTTGCCGGCATAGAGAGCCTCCACGCTGTCGACGGGTTCGACACCCGCCTCGCGCATCACCTCGGGCGGACAGAAGGGGTCGTAGGCGCTCACCTTCATGCCGAAGCCGGCGGCGATGCGAGCCACACAGCGGCCCACCTGGCCAAAGGCCTGCAGGCCCAGGCGCTTGTCGCGCAGCTCGGTGCCGGACGTGCCGTTATACATGTTGCGCACCGCCATCACCGCCATGCCGAACACCAGTTCGGCCACAGCATTGGAGTTCTGGCCCGGGGTGTTTTCCACCACCACGCCGGCGGCGGTAGCGGCGGCGAGGTCAACATTGTCGTAGCCGGCGCCGGCGCGCACCACAATCTTCAGCGCGGGCGCTGCAGCCAGCACCTCGGCGTCCACCTTGTCGCTGCGCACTATCATCGCGTCGGCCTCGCGCACCGCCTCGAGCAGCTGCGCGCGTTCGGTATATTTCTCCAGCAGCACCAGCTCGTGGCCGGCTGCCTGCGCCACCTCGCGGATGCCGTCGACGGCCACCTTGGCGAAGGGCTTTTCTGTAGCGACTAATATCTTCATGCTGTCATGCGTGTGTCATCAGTGAGTAGCCTCGAAGTCGGCCATAGCCTCCACCAGGGCGTCGACGCTCTCCATGGGCAGGGCGTTGTAGAGCGATGCGCGGAATCCGCCTACGCTGCGGTGGCCCTTGATGCCCACGATGTCGCGCTGCGAGCAGAAGTCGACGAAGTCCTTCTCGAGGTGCTTGAACGGGGAGCCATCACGAAGGTCACGTTCATGAGCGAACGGTCGTCGATGCGCGCCGTGCCCTCAAACATCTTACTGTTGTCGATGGCCTCGTAGAGCTTGGCGGCCTTCAGTTCGGCGCGGCTCTGCAGCTCCTTGATGCCGCCCAGCTGCTTGTAGTAGCGCAGCGTCTGCAGCGCCGTGAAGATGGGCAGCACAGGAGGTGTGTTGAACATCGAGCCCTTCTCCACGTGCGTGCGGTAGTCGAGCATCGTCGGAATCTTGCGGTCGGCATGGCCCAGCGCCGAGTCTTTCACGATGACCAGCGTCACGCCCGCGGGAGCCAGGTTCTTCTGCGCGCCGGCATAGATGGCGTCGTAGCGGGCCACGTCGACGGGGCGCGAGAAGATGTCGGAGCTCATGTCGGCGATGAGAGGGCAGGTCACGTCGAGGTCGTCGCGCAGCTCGGTGCCGTAGATGGTGTTGTTGGTGGTGATGTGCAGATAGTCGAGACCCTCGGGCACCTCATAGTCGTGGGGATAGAAGGTGTAGTTGGCGTCCTCGCTGATGCCAGCACCTCCACGTCGCCGAAGAGGCGTGCCTCCTTGATGGCGTTGTGGGCCCATGTGCCTGTGTCGAGATAGCCGGCACGCGTGCGCAGGAAGTTGTAGGGTATCATGGCAAACTGCATCGACGCGCCGCCGCCGAGCCACAGCACGCTGTAGCCTTCGGGCACGTCGAGGAGTTCCTTGACGAGTGCTCCGGCTTCGTCGATTACAGCCTGGAACTCCTTGCTGCGGTGCGAGATGGAGAGCAGCGAGATGCCGGTGCCGGCGAAATCGCGGATTGCGTCGATGGTGTTGTTGATGGCGTAGTCGCTCAGTATCGACGGGCCGGCGGAAAAATTATGCTTCTTCATAACTTGAGGTTATTTTGAGAGGGATTCGTTTTTGCAAATATAGAACAATATTTGCACAACGCATCGCTTTTTGTGCATTTATTTTCCACATCGCCTGAAAAAGTTTCGGCAGGCCATGCTCCCGCCAGGCGCCGAATCACAAAGTTCGTACGAAAAATGTGATTGTGCGCACAAAGTTCGTACGAAAAATGTGATTACGCTCTTGCTTTTCGTCCATTTTTTGTGTAGCGGCCGACAAACGTCCCATGCGCACAAGACGTCTCTTTTGTCCCTTATGTCCTTATGTTTCTTTTCTATGACATCAACAACCCTCACTCCAGCCCGGCGAAGAGGCCGAGGTTGTCGGTGTTGTCGATGCCCAGGTGCGAGTAGGCCAGGTCGGTGACCTCGCGGCCGCGGGGTGTGCGCTTTATGAAGCCTTCTTTTATGAGATATGGCTCATAGACCTCCTCAATGGTGCCGGCATCCTCGCCGAGAGCGGTGGCAATGGTGCTGAGGCCCACGGGGCCGCCCTTGAACTTGGTGATGACCGTGCGCAGAAGTTTGTTGTCGATCTCGTCGAGGCCGTAGCGGTCGATATTCAGGGCCTCGAGCGCATAGCGCGCTATGTCCAGGTCGATATCGCCGGTGCCTTTCACCTGCGCGAAGTCGCGCACGCGGCGCAGCAGGGCGTTGGCTATTCGGGGCGTGCCACGGCTGCGCAGGGCTATCTCCAGGGCCGCCTCGTCCGTGATGCCCACGCCCAGCAGACGCGCCGAGCGCACCACGATGCCGCGCAGCACGGCGTGGTCGTAATATTCCAGATGGCAGTTGATGCCGAAGCGGGCGCGCAGGGGCGATGTCAGCAGGCCGCTGCGCGTGGTGGCGCCCACGAGCGTGAAGGGCTACAGGCGCAGCTGCACCGAGCGCGCGCCGGGGCCCTTGTCTATCATTATGTCGATGCGGTAATCCTCCATGGCCGAGTAGAGATACTCCTCCACCACGGGGCTGAGGCGGTGTATCTCGTCGATGAACAGCACGTCGTTCTCCTCGAGCGAGGTGAGGATGCCGGCCAGGTCGCCGGGCTTGTCGAGCACCGGGCCGGAGGTGATTTTGATGCCCACGCCCAGCTCGTTGGCCATGATGCCCGCCAGCGTGGTCTTGCCGAGGCCCGGAGGGCCGAAGAGCAGGATGTGGTCGAGGGCCTCGCCGCGCATGCGTGCCGCGGCCACGAAGACGCGCAGGTTGTCGACTATCTTGTCCTGGCCCGAGAAGGCCTCGAAGTGGTCGGGACGCAGGGCGCGCTCTATGTCGCGCTCGCTGCCTGCGGGCGCCTCGCTGCTGTCGCGTATGTCGAATTTATCGTCGGACAATTTGTTTTTTTAGTTTATAGTTTATAGGGGAGAGGGGAGAGGGGTGCGGGGAGAGGGCTTTAGGGGGCTTCGACCTTTGCCAGCACGCGGGCTATGACGGTGTCGGGGCGTATGGCGCGCAGACACAGCAGGTCGCCGCGCATGCAGGGCTTGTTGCCGAACACGCTGCAGGGGCGGCACGGCACGGGCAGCTGGACGATGTCGTCGTCGGTCTGGCGCCAGGCGGTGAAGCCGCAATAGGGGTGGGTGGCGCCCCATATGCTTACGGTGGGAGTGGCGGCTATGGCGGCCAGGTGCATGTTGGCGGAGTCCATTGAGAGCATGCAGTCGAGATGGTTGAACAGTGCCAGCTCGGCCGCGAAGCCGTAGCGCTTGCCGGCCAGGCAGGTGACAGCGGGATAGGCCTCGGCCCAGCGCGACAGGATGTCCTGTTCGGCGCCGGCCGAACCCAGCAGGAAGATGCGCATGCGCGGCGCGGCGGCCAGTGCGGCCACCACCTGCTCCATGAGCTCGGGCGGATACACCTTGCCCTCGTGGGCTGCGAAGGGAGCTATGCCTATCCAGCGCTCGCCTTCGGGCTTGGGCGCCGTGATGGCGGCGTAGGCCCCGTGGGGCGCCGAGCAGCGCGCGCCGTAGAGGCCGTCGAAGCGCTCCTGCAGCGGCAGGCCGGCGCGGGCGAAGGCGGCGGCATAGCGGTCGCGGCTACCCGTGAGGGGCAGCATCACCTTGTTGGAGCGGCGCGTCAGGGCGCGGCGCTTGCTGCGGGCCTTGTCGATGCGGGCGCAGGGCACGCCGTGCAACCGCAGAAACAGCCCCAGCAGACGCGTGCGCAGCACGTCGTGCAGGTCGACGAAGGCGGCCGGAGCATAGCTGCGGCGCATCTCGGCGGCCAGGCGGCGCATGCCGCCGATGCCCTTGTAGGCGTCGGCCTTGAGGTCGACGCCCACCACGGTCAGATTGGCAGGCGCGCAAGCGAAGATGGGCACCATGGCCGGGCGCGTCACAAGCACGAAGCGCAGCTGCGGATAGCTGCGGCAGGCGCTGTAGACCACGGGCACGGTCATGGCCACGTCGCCGATGGCCGAAAAGCGGGCTATCAGCACGGTGTCGCCGTCGCTGAAGGTCTTCTGCACGGGCCTTTTACTGTTTTTGGCGCCGTAGAGCACGGGGTTGGTGTCGGCGTCGTTGTACATCTTCATCTGGCGGTACACCTTCATGTACTTGCGGCCGGCGGCGATGTCGTCGAGGAGCGTCTGATGGCCTGCGTCAGGTCGGCGCGCTGTTCCTCCAGCACGGCGAGCTTGGCGGCGCAGCGGCCCTTGTGGGCCTCATCGGCGTCGGTGCGCTCGGTCTCGGCCTTCATGTGGTGTATCTTCAGGGCCAGGATGCTCAGGCGGTCGAGTGCCCAGGCGGGGCTCTCGGTGTTGATGGTGGCGTCGGCGGCGGGCTTCACGTCGGCATATAGGTCGCGGAAGTAGCTGTCGAGCTCCTCCACCATGTCGGTGCGGTCCTGGTTGGAGCGGTCGATGCGGCGCTTGAGGGCGAGGGCCTCCACGGGGTCGATGTGCGGGTCGCGGATTATGTCCTCGAGGTGCCACTGCACGGCGTCGATGTGGTTTTTGGCAAAGAGCGTGTGCTCTATGCTGCCGGGCGCGTAGGGGTTGCGCTCGGGGGCGTCGACGTGGTCGGCTATATGGTAGCTGCGTGTGGCCTCTTCGAAGATGTCGTAGGCCTTGTGTGCGAAGTCGGTCATTTGGGTTGGTTTATAGTTTATAGGGGAGAGGGAAGAGGGATTGGGGAGAGGGGTTTAGGGATTAGCGGCGGTTCTTGCGTGCGTTGGCCTTGGCCTGTGCGCGCATTGCTGCCTCCTGCTGCTTCTGTGCTGCTTCAAGGCGTGCCATGAGCCCCGATTTCTTGCGGGGCTTGCGGGCGTTGGCCTCCATCTCGGCGCGCACCTTCTTCTCGTCGACGAAGTGGCGGGTGACGGTGGTCTGTATGATGGTGATGAGCAGCGACAGGAGGTAGTAGTAGCTGAGGCCGAGGCGTAGTCGTTGAAGAAGAAGAGGAACATCACCGGCATCAGATACATCATCCACTTCATGCCGGGCATCGACTGGCCGCCGGGCTGGTTCTGCATGGTGAAGGTGGTGTAGACCACGTTGGCGATGGTCATCAGCAGACAGAAGAGGCTCACCTGGTTGCCGTAGAATGGGATGGTGAAGGGCAGCGTGCAGATGTAGTCGGGCGCCGAGAGGTCGTGGGCCCAGAGGAAGCTCTGGCCGCGCAGCTCGATGGCCGAGGGGAAGAACGAGAACATGGCTATCAGCACGGGCATCTGCAGCAGCATGGGCAGGCAGCCCGACATGGGGTTGGCGCCGGCGCGCGAGTAGAGGGCCATGGTCTCCTGCTGGCGCTTCATGGCGTTCTCCTGGCCGGGATACTTCTCGTTGATGGCCTTGATCTCGGGAGCCAGCACGCGCATGCGGGCCTGGCTCTTGAAGCTCTTGTAGGTGAAGGGGAAGAGTATGAGCTTGATGAAGATGGTCAGCAGCAGGATGATGATGCCGTAGCTTGAGATGAAGCGGCCGAGGAAGTCGAACACGGGGATGACTATGATCTGGTTGACCCAGCGGAATATGCCCCAGCCGAGCGGCACGAGGCGCGTCAAGTCCATGTCCTCGCCGGCAAAGATTTTGTCGTCGATGTCGCTCAGCAGGGGATAGTCGTTGGGGCCGAAGTAGAAGCAGAAGTCGGCGGCGGCGCCGTCGGCCACGCTGTAGGGCAGCTCGGCGTCGACGTCCATGTCCTTCAGGTAGTCGCCGTCCTTCAGCACCTTGCTGCTCAGGTTGGCGGCCGAGAAATAGTCGCGGGCCATGAGCACGCTGCTGAAGAACTGGTTCTTGAAGGCCACCCACTTGACGCGGCCCGTCAGCTCCTCGCTGTCGTCCTTGTTGGAGTTGAGCTCGTCGGGGCCCTCGCCGGCATATTTGAACATGACGGCCGAGTTGCGTTCCTCGAATGTGCGTCCTTTCTCGTTGCGTCCGAGTGTCTGGCGCCAGTTGAAGCCGAGGGAGGCGGTGCTGGGAGGAAGCACGGAAGCCATGCCCTGCTGCACAATCTGCATGCCCACGAGGTAGGAATCCGGGGCCACGGTGTAGCGTATGCCCCACCATGCTCCGTCGGCGAGGTCGAGGCGCATCAGTATGGATGTATCGCTCTCGGCCACGGGCGTGAAGTTGAATTCGGCGGTGTTGAGGCGCTGGTCGGCGGTGGTGATGATGAATCCGTAGCCGTCAGTGTCGTTGCGGAACAGCCGCACGGGCTGCTCGGGCGTCGTCACCTCCGTCTTGTAGTTCTTAAGCTCCACCTGGCTGACACGGCCGCCGCGCGAGGCGAACGTCACGCGCATCAGCTCGTTCTCTATCACCTTCTCCACGTCGTCGCCGCCCAGGTGGCCCGCAAAGGCCTTGTACTTGTGGGCGTCGGCCACGGCTCCGCGCAGCGCCTTGAGCAGCACGCGGCGGTCGTCGGGGCCGAGCGTCGGCGAGTTGGAGGCCAGGTCGGCATAGCTCACGGCACCCGTGGCTGCAGCCGTCACGGTGCCGCTGATGCCCGCGCTGTCGGCCGTAAGGTCTACAGCGGCGGTGTGCAGGCGGCGGCCCTCAGGCGTCACGGTGCCGGCCGAGAGTATGGCCTCGCGCAGCGAGGCTATGTCGGCGGGCGTCAGCGTGTCGGCCACGACGCCGCCCTTGGCGGCCTCTTCGCGGGCCAGTTGTTCCATTCGTGCATTGTCGGCCTCCATGTTCTGCACGGCATCCGGCTTGTTCAGATACATGAATCCGAAGAGGATGGCGGCCATCAGAACCAGGCCGGTAAGTGTATTGCGATCCATTGCTTGTCTCTAATGTGATGTTTACTGCTTTTGCTGTTCGTGCTTGTAGTCTATTGCCGCACGCATGAAGTCGAGGAAGAGAGGGCTGGGCGAGAGCACCGTGCTGCTGTACTCGGGGTGGTACTGCGTGCCCACGAACCAGCGCAGCGCAGGCACCTCCACCACCTCCACGAGGTCGGTGGCCGGATTCTCGCCCACACACTGCATGCCGGCCGCTCGAAGCGCTCGCGGTAGTCGTTGTTGAACTCGAAGCGGTGGCGGTGGCGCTCCCTGATCGACGTCCGGCCGTAGGCCCGCGCCGCAATGCTGTCGGGGCGCAGCTCGCAGTCGTAGGCGCCGAGGCGCATGGTGCCGCCCATGTTGGAGATGCTCTTCTGCTCCTCCATCAGGTCGATGACGTTGTGCGGAGTGGTGGGATCCATCTCGGTCGAGTTGGCGTCGTCCAGGCCCAGCACGTTGCGCGCAAACTCTATGACCATGCACTGCATGCCCAGGCAGATGCCGAGCGTCGGCACATCGTGCTCGCGGCACCATTTCAGCGCCGCAAACTTGCCCTCGATGCCCCTCTGGCCGAAGCCCGGGGCTATCACCACGCCGTCCATCCCCTCCAGCTGCTCGCCGGCATTGGCCGCGTTCAGCTTCTCCGAGTGGATATACTTGATTTTCACCTTGTGCTCGTTGTAGACAGCCGCCTGAAACAGCGACTCGTTGATGCTCTTGTAGGCGTCCTGCAGCTCCACATATTTGCCCACGAGGCCGATGTTCACCACCTCGGTGGCGCCGTCGAGTTTGTGGAGGAAGGCTGTCCAGGGAGCCATGTCGGGCTCTCCTTCCACGGGCACTCCCATCTTGCGCATCACGATCTCGTCGAGGTGCTGCTCGTGCATCTTCATGGGCACCTTGTAGATACTGTCCACGTCGATGCTCTGCACCACGGCATCGGGGGCCACGTTGCAGAAGCGGGCTATCTTGCCCCGCATGTCGTGGCCTATGTGCTTCTCCGTGCGCAGCACCAGCACGTCGGGCTGTATGCCCAGCTCCTGCAGCTGCTTCACGCGGTGCTGCGTCGGCTTGGTCTTCAGCTCCTTGGCCGCGGCGATGTAGGGCACGTACGTCAGGTGTATGCACAGGCAGTTCTGGCCCAGCTCCCAGCGCAGCTGGCGCACCGCCTCCAGAAACGGCAGCGACTCGATGTCGCCCACCGTGCCGCCGATCTCGGTGATGATGAAGTCAAAGTCGCCCGTCTTGCCCAGCGCCATCACGTTGCGCTTGATCTCGTCGGTGATGTGGGGCACTATCTGCACCGTCTTGCCCAGATAGTCGCCGCGGCGCTCCTTGTCGATGACGCTCTGGTAGATGCGCCCGGTGGTCACATTGTTGGCGCGGGAGGTGCGTATGTTCGTGAAACGCTCGTAGTGTCCCAGGTCAAGGTCGGCCTCATGGCCGTCGTCGGTCACGTAGCACTCGCCGTGCTCATAGGGATTGAGGGTGCCCGGGTCGATGTTGATGTAAGGGTCAAACTTCTGGATGGTCACGCGAAAGCCGCGGGCCTTCAGCAGACGCGCCAGCGATGACGAGATGATGCCTTTGCCGAGCGACGACACTACGCCACCCGTGACAAATATATATTTAGTCTCCATTTGTTTAAGCAAATTACGTGCAAATATACGCAAAAAAGCTGAAACCACCCTACTGAAACGCAAATCAGACAAAATCAGACCCCAAATCAGACCACATTAGAAATAGCAGATACATAAAAAGAAGCGAGACTACCCGACTAAGTGGTAGCCTCGACTTTACCTTTTTTTAGAGTGCAAGGATGCAGCGACGAAGTCTGCACCGGCACTTTTGATGTTGCAAAGGTAATGCTTTTATTTGATACTACAAAATTCGCGTCAAATTTCAGTGTTAAAAATCTCATATAGTGGATAAATCAGGTATCAGCGGCTTTAATTTGGGCGATTCGGCACAAAGGCTCTCGTAGAGAGATTTGATGGAAGCGCACATTTCGATCGCACGATTGGCTGATACCTGCCCTACTATATACTTGATAACGCGCAGCGCACCGATAATGTTGCCTGATTCCTGAGGCGTTTGACCTGCCGGGCCGCGATTGATACGTCGAGGCAACCGCATATCATAAAGCAAGAGGCCATGGGCGCAAACATTTCTGAACTTGCCGGATAGTGTGCATATAGCTCTCGAATGTAACGACCTGCCGGATGCCGAACTTATGGGCGATGAAGATTTTGTCTTCACGCTCTTTAAGTTGCTCGTAGAGTTTCATCACGGCACCAAAGGTCATAAATTCGAGAGTCTTCCACGACGGAGCGAAGCGGTCGTTGGGGTTTCTCTGATGATGGCGATGTATTACAGGATTACGCTTGAAGTCAGATGTATAAACCTTGCGCTCGAAGTCGCGGGCGTATGAGCGACTGACAACGGAAGGACTTACAAACCATATCGGTGTGGTGTTATACTTGTTCGAGAGGTTGTATATGAGCGAAGTGCGGAAGGCTATCTCGATGCGGTTGAGATAGCGCATGAGCAACAGACGCAGGTCAAAATCGAAGTAGTAGAGATTGACCGCGTCCTCAAACGAAGCGCCCTCGATATATTCGTGAGTACGGTCGCGCAGATCGGGATAAGACTTTTCAAAAGGAAACAGATAAAAGCCAAGGCGATAATAGCCTACGTCAAGTAGGATCTCTTTCGCCTTTTCAATATCGGAGATTGCGAGACCTCTTGATTTCAGGAGGTCGAGCTGCTGTTCTATTGTAGTTGCTGATTTCGCCATATACAGTTTTGAGAGATGCGAAGTTACGAAAAATATTTCTTATAACTTAAAAGTCATATATTTGCTAAAAAAGAGGGTGTACCATAATTACTTTAGTACACCCTCCTTTTTATTCATTAGCACAACAAGGTGTCATACGGCGGAATCGTCAGTTCTGATTATACGTGCCGGATTGCCGACAACGGTTGCCCCCGCCGGAACATCTTCCAACACAACTGCTCCACACCCTACCATGGCCCATTCGCCGATGGTTACACCGCACATTATAACAGCACCTGCTCCAATTGACGCACCATAGCATACACGTGTTTGTTCGAGCGTCCAGTCGTCACACGTCGCAGGCATGCCGTCCGCACGTCTTATAGAGCGCGGATAGCGATCATTGATAAAGCTGACATTAGTACCCACAAACACCCCATCTTCCAGAGTAACTCCATCATAGATACTGTTGTTATTCTGTATCTTGACATAGTTCCCTATCTTCACGTCGCGCCCCACATACACATTGCGGTGTATCTTACAGAAATCACCGATAACGGCACCGTCGTCGATATAACTGCCAGCCTCAATGACCGTATGCGGCCCAACCACAGAGTTACGTCCGACATTTTCCTTGAGGCGAGACTGCATACGTTCGTATATCTTGTACGACTCGGGAGACAACAGCTTTCCAGTGAGCAGCCTGCGGTCACGCAGCGGTAGAGCTTCAAGCCTGGAAATCTCTACATATCCGTCGTTTGATGACTCATGCATCCTATCGAGTTCCTCCTCGATATCTCTTGTGCCATCAAATCGTAACGTTGCCTGCGCTATCAGCTCAACTTCAAGACGCTCGCTCTGAATTATGCCGATCTCGAATAGGCCATACCTATCCTTGTCTATCATGCCGGCCGGTATTCCAAGCTCCTCGCGCAAAGCGCGCATTAAAATATGTTGGGGCACCAGTCGCACCGATCCATCAGGCTCTACGCAGATATGCCCGTCATGCTGCACCGAGTCGAGTAGAAGGCTCACGGTTTCGTCAAACGAGAAATGCCACATGCCACCAGACGATATTCCCCCCGAGCGTTTAGACCACATTAAAGACACTTTATCAGGGGTATGTATGCCTACAAAACCGCCGAGGCCAAGCGAGCATAGAAATGGGCAGAGCGCATTTATGGACTCAACTCCTTTGATCGCGAACGGTTCACTGCTGATGGAGCACAGCACGTGATAGAGCAGCGTCATACACTTGAAAGTAAAATAGTCCGAATAATATAGCTCCATGTCAACTATAGGATTCTCTTCGTCTGTCCTACGCGTATCGAGTATGTTGCACACGCCGAGTTCTGTACCATTGAACAGCATCATGCCTTTTTTTATATCATTTGCCAGCGAGCACGCTGTCATGCAGGCCACTGTTTCAAGTAGTTCTCCAGGCCCGAAATCAGCAGCAGACGGCATAGTGATACCCCTATAAGGTTCCTTATCAAGATACCCGACTATCTCACGAAACACAACCTCCATAGGCAATGACTCGCTGTTGTGCTTCATGAATTCCACAAATTTGCGTTTTATTTCATCGCGGTCAGGCTGCAGCCGTTCAAGCAGCTCATTAATCTTTCTTACCTTCTCAGGCCGGAAGAAATGGAGCTTCGTCAACTCGCCCACATATTTCTCGGGTACATCGATAAAGAAAGCCTTGTTGCAGACCTTTATGTTGAGGTCATTTCCATAAAAACCTCCCTCGTGTGCCCCAGCAACCTTATGATAGGTTCCGAACGTTGTTATATGTCCCAATAGGCGTTGGAGTGCTATGCGTATTAAAAATATGTTCTCATCATCGAATATCGAGAAACCCAACTGCTTGCTAACGAGCGACGTAATCTCAGCCAGTTTATGCTCGTCGGATATAGTTTCCTGTGTAGATGTCTGATACGCTGATGTCTGCTTATTGTCGAGCCACTGTAAATGCTCCACATACGGACGCAGACGCGAATTACTGAGGTTTATCTCGTCCTGCGGATAAAATAATATGATCTTCTTCTTTCCTACGGCATAGCGCAACTCCTCCTCGATTATAAAATTAGAGTCCTCGATGTTACGGGTATATATAAGCAAGAAAAAAGGCGAGCGGTCTATGGCTCGATGTATCATGTCACGATACTCTCTACCAGCATTCTCATGCAGCTTTTCCAGATCTACCCAAGCTCGGATTTTATGTGAATACAGTTCGTATGCCAGGCGCTTCACAAAAGACGCATTCTCTCTCTTGTAGCTGATGAATACGTCATATTGTCCTTTATCCTGCCGATGAACCGCTTCAGAATAGTTTTCAGACATAGGTACAGATGATTTTAAGGGTATTGAACATTTTCGGATAAAGATAAAGAAAAATCGCCAATTTTTACCAATTTGCAATAGTTAATTTTTGTCAACAAAGCATTTCTTAGGAAATTCCCAATAGCTACATTTGCATACTATTTTTTACATCTTACCACAATAAGGCTATATGCCGAAGGGAATTTAACCCTATGTCCTCGCGTACCCCGTGGGGACTTTTTATTTCGCCAACCTGCAAAAAAGATGCGACTTCTCAGCCGCATCTTCTTGGGGATGGTATGAAAAAGTGTGGTTATTTCTTTCTCGAAATCCTGATGGTGTTGTTGGCGCGGTCAACGGTCACGGAGGCGATGTCGGAAGGGTCGAGCTCCTTCATTTCCACCTCGCCGATGACCTTGCCGTCGAGCTCGATTTTCATCTCGCCGGGCACCGTCGACTCACGGCCGTTGATCACGACCGTGGTGTTCGGTTTGCTGCGGCCTCCCACCTCCACTGATTGTGCCGAGGCGAGGAAGTTCTCGAGGTTGAAGGGGATTTCTTCGCCGTTCACGGTCAGTGTCATGCCGGGCTTTTTCATCTCGCCGACCACGGAGAAGGGGAACGTGGCCACGATGACGGCGTTGCCGTCGGTCATGTTGCAGCTCAGCGAGGTAGCCTCATAGGTCTTGCCGCGGGTCGAGAACGTGCCGCCCGACACTGTCACGCTGCTGCCCAGGCCGCGGCCGTTGATGGTGACGACGGTCTGTTTGCCGTCGTTGTTGATGTTGGTGACCTTGAAAGTTTTCACCGTGGCTTTGTCGGCCGACGGATTTTCACTAACTTTGCCTGCAGTAACGTCGCTGTCACTGATAGCAGACACTGGCGGCACGCACGGCAGGCACGCCTGCCAGAGCGAGGGCCGACACGAGCATCGGCACAAGTGCAAGGGCTTTAAGTCTGCGCCCCGCACCACTCTTCTTTTTGTACATCATGGTGATACGTTTTTTAAGTTTACTATGATTCAGGCTGTTGGCTAAGGACGGGAATCTGGCGCCAACAGCTTTTTTATTAACAACATCTGATAGTCCTGCGGATCGTGGCCGCCGTCTATCACGGCCATATCCGCCTGATATTCATGCACGAGCATGAGCTCGTCGCGCATCAGCCATGCGGCGGGGTTGAACCAGTTGACCACGCACACGGCCTGGGCCAGCAGCAGGTCGAGCCAGTGGCGGCACTCCACGTGCTTGAGCTCGTGGGCGGCTATCGCCGCGCAGCCGTTCTCGAAGTCGCTGCGGCCCACCACCACGTAGCGCATCCAGCTGAAGGGCGCGAAGCGCTCGCTGTCGGCCACCACCAGGGTGTAGCCGTCGCGCTCTATCCTGCGGCCGCGGCGTATGACGCGGCTAAGCCTCACCCACGTGACGGCCGTCTTTACGGCCACCGAAGCCATGCCGGCCATGAACACCCATATCAGCACCGAGCCCCACAGCGGCTGCCGCAGCGGCGCGGCCACGTCGAACGTCGCCAGGCCCGCCAGACCCGAGGCCTGCGGCACTCCCCGCGCCGGCAAGTGCTTCAGCACTCCGGCCACGGGCAGCGCCGCGAACGACACGGCGTAGACCAGCAGCAACACGACGCGGTTGAAGCCGTGCTGATTCTCGCCGGCAAGGAAAAGGCGGTAGGCCAGATACATGGCCAGCATCACCAGCCCGCTGACTATGCAGTACGACAGAAACGCTCCCATGCCTATTTGCCCTTATTCTCCACGAGGCGGAGCAGTTCTTTCAGCTCGTCGGCCGTTATCTTGTCCTCGGCCACGAGAGCCGACACGGCGCCGTAGTAGCTGCCGCCGAAATAGTTGCGGATGAACTTGCCGAAGCTGCGGCTGCGGAAGTAGGCCTTGTCGACCGTCGCGTAGTAGCGGAAGGTGCCGCCTACCTCGTCGTGGGCCACGAAGCCCTTGGCCTCGAGGCGGCGCACCACGGTCGACACCGTGTTGAAGTGCGGCCTGGGCTCGGGATACAGCTCCACGAGCTTGCTTATGATGATGGGCCCGTGCTCCCACAGCAGCTGCATCAGTTCTTCCTCCTTGGGAGTGAGTTGGTCTTTCGTTGCCTTTCTCATAACTATTTTTGTAGTTTACGAGGCAAAGGTAATAACTATTTTTGTAGTTGCAAGAGCTTGCAGCCTGATTTAAGCTTTATTAACGCTGTCGTTCAGATGTCGAGCCTGTAGGAGGTGTAGACGGTGCAGCGGCCGCCGAGGCCGGCCTTCTGGGCGTCGAGGCCCTCGTTGAGCGTGCGTCCTGCGTCCTCGCACGACGTGCCTATGTCGAGCACGTCGCAGCCGTCGCAGTAGCGCTCGGCTATGCAGGCGTAGAGCGCCGGGAGCAGGCGCAGCCTGCGCGCCTCGAGCCCCGCGGCCGTGTACTGCGCGTGCATCACGGCCCCGCTGCGGTACATCACCACCCCCGCCAGCGGCTCGCCGCCAGCGGCGGCCGTGGCCGTGAACAGGCGTATGTTGTCCGGGAAGCGCTCATGCAGCAGGCTTATCTCCTCCAGCGTGTGCACGGGCCGTGCGCCGTGGTGCTCGGCCAGCACCCGCTCCAGCAGGGGCCAGAAGGCGGCATAGTCGTCGGACGGACCGAACACGGCACCGCTGCGCATGGCTCGGTTGACGGCGTTCTTGCTGCCGTGGTCGAGCAGCCTGGGCTGCCGCAGGTCGATGGTCGACGAGGGCATCACGCGGTCCTGCACGGCGCCGTTGCGCCACAGCGCGTAGAGGTCGTCCTCGGCCGGATAGCGGTGGTAGATGTGCGGCACGGGGCGGTAGACCAGCGTGCCGAAGCCTGCGGCGCGCATGTAGGCGCGCATCTCGTCGAAGATGCGCAGCATGGCCGCCGCGCCGCAGTGGCGCGGAGCTGTCAGCCAGCCGCCGAAGGTCAAGCCGCTGTGGCTCGAGAGCGTCGAGCCCTCGGCGCATGCGGGCAGCACGGCCAGCAGGCGCCCGTCGGAGCGGGCGAAGGCCAGCAGCGAGTGGTCGGCGAAGCGGTCGGCGTGATAGTCCATGTAGGCGCGCTCGTGCATGAAGGTGCCGTTGCGCGACGTGCGCACGAAGTCGTCCCAAAGCTGCCGTGCCTCGGGTGTGTAGCGTTCTATCCTCATCCGTCAAATTCGCTTAGGCCCTGTCGCAGCACCACGGGCTCGCGGCTGTCGCTCAGGTCGACCACGGTCGAGCCCGTCGTGCCACCCGTGCCGCCGTCCAGCAGTATGTCGGCCTGCGTGGCGTAGTGCATGGCAATGCTCTCGGGTTCGGCCAGCTCGTCGGGGTCGTCGACGGCCGCCGAGCCGCACAGCAGGGGTGCGCCCAGCGCGCGGGCCAGCTCGCGGGCCGCGTCGCAGTCGGGCACGCGCAGGCCTATGGTCTTGCGGTTCTTGAAGGTCTTGGGCAGGCGCAGAGCCGCGGGCAGCACGAAGGTGAACGCACCCGGCAGGTAATGGCGCAGCGTGCGGAAGGCCGTGTTGTCGATGCGCACATATTCGGCGGCGCTGCTCAGGTCGGCGCACAGCAGCGAGAGCTGCTGCTCGGCGGGGTCAATGCCCTTGATGCGGCACAGGCGCTCGATGGCGCGGTGGTTGCGGGCGTCGACGCCCAGCGCGTAGACCGAGTCGGTGGGGAACACCACCACGGCGCCGTCGCGCAGCGCCTCGGCGGCCTCGGCTATGTGGCGCTCGTTGTAGGCTTTCAGTATCTTCATGGGCGATAGGTATTTATGACCACATCCTCGGCCGAGGCGTAGTCGGCGAGCAGACGGCGCATCTGGGCCTCGAACTCGTCGTCGGCCATCTCCGACGGGCCGTAGAGGTTGACGGTCATGAGCAGGCGCACGGTGTCGCGCGACATCTTGGTGCGGTCGTTGTCGCTCGTGGGGGTGCCTATGCCGCCTGCGGCGTCGCGCCACACCGGCAGGCCCTCGATGTTGAGCATGCCGCGGCCTATGGCCTCGTAGGGCTCGCCGGCACGGCCGCGGCCAAGGCAGATGGCGTCGCCGCTGACGGCGTCTGCGTCGAAAGCGCCGATGCTGTGGCCCGACAGCAACGACAGCAGGTTGACCAGGTCGACGATGGCCGTGGTGCGGTACAGCTCCAGGCCCTTGACGGCCCTGCGGCTCAGGGCCTCGGCCGAGGGGCGGTAGCGGTTGGGCTCCTTGCCCAGGGCCTTGTAGGCCGCGCGGGTGGCAGCGATGGCCGGGCGCTTGTTGACGGCCTCCATCGGCAGCAAGCCGATACGGGCGCAGGCCTCGCCGAGCTCGGCCCAGAGGGCGTCGCAGGTGGGAGGGTTCTGCACGCGGGCTTCCACTATGGCCACCTTCAGGCCGGGAGCCGCGCTGCGTATTTCGTCGGAGAAAGATATATGCATATTTATATGTGTGGTGTCAGTAGTGCGATGGTGGCCTCGCGGTCGGCTGCAAGCTGCGCCTTGAGCGCGTCGAGGCTGTCGAAGCGGCGCTCGTCGCGCAGGCGTGCGGCAAAGAGCAGTTCGAGGCGGCGGCCGTAGAGGTCGGCGCAGACGTCGGTCAGGTGGGCCTCCACGCTCACGGGCGCGTCGGCCGAGGCGTCGACCGTGGGCCGTCGGCCCACATTGACCATGGCGCCGTACTCGCGGCTGTCGCCCTCGACCAGGGCCCTGCAGGCGTAGACTCCGCAGGCGGGCAGCAGCTTGACGGGGTCGACGGCCACGTTGGCCGTCGGAAAGCCCAGCGTGCGGCCCAGTTCGCGGCCGTGCACCACGGTGCCGCCCACGCTGTAGTCGCGGCCCAGCATGGCCGCGGCCTCCACCACCCTGCCCTCGCCCACGAGGCGGCGCACGGCGGTGCTCGATGCAGTGCCCTCGCCTACGGCCAGCGGCGGCACGTGCACCACGTCGACGCCCAGCTCGCGGCCCATGGCGTCGTAGGCCTCGCGCTCGCGCGGCCCGTCGCAGCCGAAGCGGTTGTCGTAGCCCATCACCATGACGGCCACGCCCAGGCGGTCGCGCAGCCCGGCCAGGAAGTCGCGGGCAGGCAGGCCGCGCATGGCGGCGAAGTCCATGATGTGCACCTCGGCGTCGGGCAGAAAGCGCCGTATCAGGGCTTCCTTCTCGGCGGCCGTGGTCAGCAGCCGCGGAGCGTCGGCAGGGCGCAGCAGCGCCACGGGATGGCCCGCGAAGCTCAGCACCACGGGCCGTCCGCCGCGCTCGCGGGCGCAGCGCGCCACGGTCGTCAGTATGTCGAGATGGCCGCGGTGCACGCCGTCGAACATCCCCACTGCTGCTGCGTTGCGGCGCTCCATCACAGTCCGGCCTCCTCCAGTATGTCGGCGAATTCACGTCCGGGAGCCACCTGCAGGCCGCCGAAGCCAAGACGGCGCGCGGCCTCCACGTTGGCGGCGCTGTCGTCAAGGAAGACGGTCTCCTCGGGGCGTATGCCGAACTTGCGCACGGTGTATTCGAAAATCTCGGCCGAGGGCTTCAGCGAGCGGGCCTCGAACGAGGTGGCCACGCCGTCGAAATAGTCGGCAAGCTCGCGGCCCTCGATGCGGAAGTCGGCGGCGATGCGCGTGTCCCACATGATGGCGTTGGTGTTGCTCAGCAGATATATGCGGTAGCGCTCGCGCAGGCGGCGCAGGGCCCCGAGGCGCGACGCGGGGATGCCGGTCAGGAAGTCGTTGAAGGCGTCGTCGATCTGCTCGTCGGTCACGCCGGGAGCCACCAGCGGGCGCACGGCGGCATGAAACTCGTCGGGCGTTATCAGCCCTTCCTCCAGGGCGCCGAAGGGGCCGGTCTGGCCGTAGTCGCCCAGGAATTTGCCGGGCTCTTTCATGCCCAGACGCTTGAACGAGCGCACGCAGCGCTCGCGTTCTATATTCATGATGACGCCGCCGAGGTCGAACATCAGATTCTTCGTTTCTGCCATAGTTCGCGATTTTTGTCTGCAAAGGTACACACTTTCAGTCTTTTCTGCAAGACCCCGGGAGCAGGGGGCGCAGGGGGCGCAGGGGGCGCAGGGAGCCTAAAGATCGTGGAAATGCTTGTGGGGCGGCATGTCGCGCAGAAAGGCGCCGATGGCATCGGTCATGACGCGCAGCGTGTCGGGCCGGGCGTAGGGATTGTCGCGGCGCGCCGCCACGGCCTGCATCTCGGGCGAGAGAGCACGGCCTATGGCCTCGCTGATGGCGGCGCGGCCCTCGCCGCAGTGTAGCACCGAGGGGCCGCACAGGCGCCCCTGCTGGCGTATGCCCACGTCGACCGTGACGGTGCCCGTCGACGGCACCTCGACGATGCCGCTGCTGGAGTTGCCCACCACCACGGCGGCATATTGCAGCACCGACAGATAGCGCCGTGCGCCGAGCGAAGGCACAGCCAGCATGCGCCCGGGTCGCGCCTCGGCGTAGGCGCGGATGAGGGGGATGAGGCCGTCGGCGCCGGCGTCGTTGTTGGGATAGGTGATTATGCAGCGCAGGGACGGATGCTCGTCGAGGGCGGCGAGCAGCTCGGCGAAGCAGGCGGCGGGGTCGGCGTCGCCCAGCGTGGCGGGGTGGTAGGTGACCACGGCCAGAGGCCCGTCCAGCCCGAAGCCCAGCGAGGACTCCAGCTCGGCGCGGCTCATGAGCGGACGGTTCATGATGTTCCACACGCCTATGGCGCCGGTGTTCACCACCCTCCCGGGCTCCTCGCCCATCTGTACCACGCGGCGGCGGTAGGGCTCGGTGGCGGTAAGGTGCAGGGCCGAGAGTTTGGTGATGGCGTGGCGTATATCGTCGTCGACAGCGCCCTGGCTCACCTCGCCGCCGGCTATATGCACCACCGGCACGCGCATCACAGCGGCGGCCGAGGCAACAGCGAGCATCTCGTAGCGGTCGCCCAGCACCACGAGCGCATCCGGCCGTAGACGCTCGAGCGCATCGGCCGTGCCGGCCATGCACTGGGCCATGGCTCGCACGCGCGCGGCCTCGCCCTCGCCCTTCAGCTCCATCGGCACGGCGGCGTCGATGGCAAAGCCGTCGGCCGTTATCTCGTCGGCGCTGTGGCCGTACTCGGCCATGAGGTGCATGTTGGTGGCAAGTATCTGCACCTGCACGTCGGGCTCGGCGCTCATGGCGCGGGCCACGGGACTCAGCAGGCCCCAGTCGGCGCGGGTGCTTGTGGCAAAACAGAGTTTCATTTCAGATAGCGCAGTATGGTTATGGAATGGGGCGGCAGCATGGTCTCGCCGCCGGCATTGAAGCTGAACTCGCGGTTCTCCACCTCGAGGTTGGGCTCGAAGCGGCTGAACTTCACCACCCCGTGGGGCAGGCCGCTGATGTGGACGGCCGAGGGCAGCACGTTGACGAGCTTGACGATGAGGTCGCCGGCGGCGTCCTCCACGACCGAGGCGGCCACACGCGCGGCCACGCCTTCGTCGGCCGTCGACAGCTCGAGCCGCGAGGGCAGGTAGCGCGTGCCGCCGTTCTCGCCGAAGAGGCGCTGCACGGTGTAGTTGGGCGTCGGATACACATCCCACGACGAGAAGTACAGCAGGTCGGGGTTCCAGTTGGTGGCGCCTATGCGTGCCAGCAGGGGCGCGTAGGAGGTCATGGCCACGACATCGCCGTTGCGCTCCACGCCGCAGAGGTAGATGGCCTCGGCCAGGGCGTTGTAGAGGCCGTTGTTCTTGGACGCGTACTCGCCCAGGTAGACCTTGGGGCCGCGGCGGTCGTAGCCGTCGTAGAAGTGGCTGTTGTTGATGAACCAGCCGGGCTGCTCGTAGTAGTGCTCGTCGACCATCGCGAGGCCGCGGCGGCGGGCGAAGGCCCAGCCTTCGTCGTAGTCGCTGCCGCTGTGGAAGGGACCCGCCGTGCCGATGACGGTGATTTCGGGGCAGCGGCTGCGCAGCGCTTCGTGTATCATGGCGAAGCGCTCCTCGAACACGTCGGAGATGAGGTCTTCGTTGCCCACGCCTATGTATTTCAGGCCGAAGGGCTCGGGATGGCCGTTGGCGGCGCGGCGCCGGCCCCACTCGGTGGTGCGGGCGTCGCCGTTGGCATACTCCACGAGGTCCAGCACGTCGCGCACGTAGTCGTCCATCTCGGCCATGTCGATGCCGCCCTGCTGGCCGGCACCGCCGCACGACGAGTTCTGGCACGGCACACCGGCGGCCACCACGGGCACGGGCTCGGCGCCCAGGTCCTCACAGAACTGGAAGTACTCGTGAAATCCCAGCCCCACGGTCTGGTGGTAGCCCCAGAGGTTGCGCTGCGGCACACGCTGCTCTAAGGGACCTATCGTGTTTTTCCAGCGGTATATGTTATCGATACCGTCGCCGTGGGCCACGCATCCGCCGGGGAAGCGCACGAAGCGCGGGCGCAGCGCGGCTATGGCCTCGGCCAGGTCGGCGCGCATGCCGTTGCGGCGGCCGCGGAAGGTGTCCTGCGGAAAGAGCGACACCATGTCGATGTCCACGCGTCCACCGCCCTGCGGCTCTATCAGCAGCCAGCCGTCGAGGCAGTTCACCTTGGGCTTGAGCGTGGCCGTCAGCTCCTGCCAGGCTCCCGGCCGCGCCTTCACGGTGGCCGCGGCCAGGCGGGTGCCGTTGCGGGCTATGAGCTCTATGCGCAGGCTTGTGGCCTTGTCGCGCGCGCGGGCCTGCATGCTGAAGTCGTAGAGGCGGCCGGCGCGCACGGCTATGCCGTCGAAGCCGGGATTGCGCAGCGAGCCCGAGCCGCCGATGGTGGCGTAGTGCGGATTGTTGGGATGCAGCGGCGCCACGGAGTCGATGGTCATAGTCAGCGAGCCCGAGGCCTTCCAGGGATAGGCCGGCCCCCAGTCGGGATTGCCGGGCTGCTCGCCGGCGCGGTATTCAAAGTCGCGGTTCTGTATCAGCTCGGCGTAGAGGCCGCCGTCGGCCGCATGGTTGATGTCCTCGAAGAACACGCCGAAGAGCATCGGCGAGATGTCGTAGGCCTTGCTGCGGTCTATGCTCAGGCGGGCGTCCACCGTGCCCAGCGAGGCGAAGCGCTCGGCGTCGGAGATTTCGTTTTCGGCGCTCAGCTCCTGCTCGCGTTGCACGCGCGCGGCATTGTCGGCGAGGGCCTGCAGCTCGGCGCGCGAGATGCGGGCGCGGCATCCCGTCGAGGTCTTCATCAGCGCCGGCTCGCTGCGGCGCAGCGAGGCCTTGCGGGGTGCGGCAGGCGCGGGCGCCGAGTAGTGGCGGAAGTCGGCGGTGGTCATCTCCATCGTCGTCCCGTCGGGAGCCAGCCACGAGATGCGATAAAGCCCGGCCGCCGCATCGTGGCGCAGCTCAGGCTCGGCGCATACCGTGGCCGTGGCCACGTACTGCTGGGGCTTCCAGTGGATGAGGTCGGGCGAGGATGTGTGGGCCACCACGCGGTCGGTGGCGTTGACGCTCCATAGGGCGTGCCAGAGGCCGTCGGGCATGCGCGCCACAAAGGGCGCGTACATGCGCTTCTGCGAACCCCAGGCGCCGTAGTCGCTGCCCACGAGCGTCTGCCCGGGAGCGGGGTTGTGCCACGCAGTGCCGTTCTCGCTCCAGGCCCAGTGAAGTCCGTCCTGACCTCCGGCGGCGGAATTGTTGTATAGATACACGTTCACCGAATCCGGAATCTCGGCCTTGACGCACTGGGAGCAGGCGAGCAATACAGCCGCAAAAAGCACTGCGTTTTTCATAAAGGCAAAAGTAACGATTTATTATGAAATCCACGCACCCGACAATAGTGTTTTTCAGCATGGCGACAAAAAAATTTCAAACCATAAGGATAGCCCCGCAGCCGCCATAGGAGAACAATCCGCCAAAATAATCTACCAAAACACCAATAACACAAAATTTTTAAAAATTCTTGCGAAAAAACTTGCAGGATTCAAAAAAGCGTCTTAACTTTGCACTCGCAAAAGCAACGAAGCTAATGCCTCTCCACCGAGAGCCAAGCGAGGCTAATGTTAAACGGTGCGGTAGTTCAGCTGGTTAGAATGCCGGCCTGTCACGCCGGAGGTCGCGGGTTCGAGTCCCGTCCGCACCGCCAGAGGAGAGAGGAGAATGAGAAATTGATTGCCTTCGGGCAGCTGTTTCTCATTCTTTTTTTATATAGTTGATAGTTTATAGGGAGTAGGTAAGAGGGGTCTAAGGGGATAGGCAAGAGGAGTTAGGTGGCTCAGGTGGCTTAGATGGCTTAGGCAGCCCAGGCGCCGTAGGCGCCTAAGGCTCGCCCCCCGGGCGAGCCCCCTCTTACCTCTCCCCTATAAACTATAAACTCCTCGGGTGGCAGCGGAGGATTTCGTCGCGGAGGCGTGTGTTGTCGAGGTGGAGATAGATTTCGGTGGTGGCGATGCTTTCGTGGCCGAGCATCTGCTGGATGGCGCGCAGGTTGGCGCCGCCTTCGAGCAGATGGGTGGCGAAGGAGTGGCGGAGCGTGTGGGGCGATATCTCCTTTCTTATGCCTGCTGCCGCGGCAAGGTCGCGCACGATATAGAACACCATGACGCGGGTGAGGCGGCGGCCGCTGCGATTGAGGAAGACGTAGCCCTCGTGGCCGGCCTTGACGGGGTAGCTCTCACGCTCGGCGAGCCAGGCGCGGAGCTCGTCGATGGCGCCGGGACTGACGGGCACCATGCGCTCCTTAGAGCCCTTGCCGGTGACGGTCAGGTAGCCCAGGTCGAGGTTGAGGCGGCTGATTTCGAGGTCGGTCAGCTCGCTGACGCGCAGCCCGCAGCTGAAGAGAGTCTCTATGATGGCGCGGTTGCGCTGCGCCTGGGGGCGTGTGTGGTCGATGGCGGCAAGCATGGCGTCGACTTCGGCCACGGTGAGCACTTCCGGCAGGTGGCGGCCCAGGCGCGGGGCGTCGATGAGCAGCGAAGGATTGTTGTCGACCAGATGCTCCAGGCGCATGAAGCGGTAGAGCGACTTGATGCCCGATATGATGCGCGCCTGCGAGCGGGGCGCCACGCCGAGGTCGTGGAGGTCGCAGAGGAAGGCCTGCAGGTGGTCGGCGGTGGCACGGGCCGGATCGAGGCCCCGGTCGGCCAGCCATGCGTCGAGGCGTGCGGCGTCGGCCTCGTAGGCGGCGCGGGTGTTGGCGCTGAGGCCACGCTCGAGCATGAGCCAGGCCGAGTAGCGGGCGAGCAGGGAGGACGGTGCGTTCACAGTATGCCCTCCTCCACTCCGCATGCTATGCGCTCGATGATGGCGTCCTCACGGTCGGACGACGGATTGTAGTCGGCCTTGAGGCTCACACCGAACAACTTGCCGAACCCCTGCCAGAAGCCGGCGCGGAACGAGCCCAGAAAGGCGCGGATGATGTCGTAGCTCGACTGGTGGGTCTCGCGCTGTATGAGCTTGACAAGCACGCGGGCCTGGCGGCGCGAGAACTTGCGCAGCACGGGCTTGTACTGTTCGAAGAGCGATTTTTCCATGCGTTTGAGATAGTCCTCGCGCTCTTTCTTGGTGGCGAAGGTCTCGATGTACTCGTAGGTCTCGATGAGAGTCTCGGCTATGAGCTTGGCATAGGGGAGGGTGAGCTTGACGTCGCGCACGGTGCGCCAGTAAAATTTCTCTTCCTTCTTGTTCTTGAACTTGAGCTTGGGAAAGACGGTGATGCCGGTGAGGGCGAAGACGGGCACGGTGTCGCCTTCCTCGTCGACCTTGAAGTAGTAGCCGCGATAGTAGGGGTTGCGGCCGCTGCCGGGGTCGTCGAGCGTGCGCGGGCTCTTGCGCGCCGCCGCAGGCAGCAGGGCGCCGAGCATGATGAGCAGCAGAGTCAGGCGACGGAGTATCATATATTATTAACAAGTTGCCGCCTGCAAAGTTACGCATTTCATCCCAAAACTGCAACGCGCACCGCGCACCGCACCACAATGGCAGGGAGGAGCGGGGGCATTTGCTGTTTTATATCATTTTTTCGCCATTTATTACTTAATTTCATGGTCGTTTCGTGGAAAATTGTTACTTTTGTGGAAAATTCCAACATTTATGCCACACATGGAAAAAATAGACAATCTCGACCGACACATCCTCAAAATTGTAATGCGCAACGCCCGCATCGCCTCCAAAGACGTAGCTCAGGAATGCGGAGTGTCACGCGCCGCCATCCATCAGCGCATACAGCGCATGATCGACCTCAACGTCATCACCGGCTCGGGCTACAACGTCGACCCCAAGATGCTGGGATACCGCACGTGCACGTACATCGGCGTCAACCTCGAGCGCGGCGCCATGTACCGCGAGGCGGTGCCCGAGTTCGAGAAGATACCCGAGGTGGTGGAGTGCCACTTCACCACAGGCCCCTACACGCTGCTGCTCAAGCTCTTCGCGCGCGACAACGAGCACCTGATGGACCTGCTCAACAACAAGATTCAGATGATACCCGGCGTGGTCGGCACGGAGACCCTCATCTCGCTCGACCACTCCATCTCGCGCGAGATTCCCGTCAGCTACAAGGAGTAGCATGGGCGACAACTCATTCACAGACGGCCTCAAGGCGCGCATCGGCGCCGTGAAGCCCACGCGCTGGGTGCGCTTCGGCCTGGTGGCGCTCCTGTTCACGGCCTGGGTGGCCTGGCTCGGCAGCCCGTGGTGGCTCCTGGGCCTGGTGCTCCTCTTCGACATCTACATCACGGGCTACATCCCGCTGACGTGGTGGAAAAAGAGCAAGAACAAGGCCGTAACGGGCATCATGAGCTGGGTCGACGCCATCGTCTACGCCCTCGTGCTGGTCTACTTCGTCTTTACCTTCGTGGGACAGAACTACCAGATACCGTCGTCGTCGCTCGAGAAGACACTGCTCACGGGCGACTATCTGTGGGTCAACAAGATGACCTACGGTCCGCGCGTGCCCATCACGCCCGTGCACTTCCCGCTGGTGCACAACAAGCTGCCGCTGATCGGCTGCAAGAGCTATCTCGACTCGCCCTCCAACGCCTACCACCGCCTGCGCGGACTGCGCGACGTGGAGAGCGGCGACATCGTGGTGTTCAACTTCCCGGCCGGCGACACCGTGTGCGCCCTCTACGAAGACACTCCGCGCTACTACGACATGCTCGTCAAAGAGTACGGCCGCCAGACCATCAAGGACAATCCGCAGCAGTTCGGCGAGGTGATCTACCGCCCCGTCGACCGCCGGCAGAACTTCGTGAAGCGCGCCGTAGGCCTCCCCGGCCAGCGCCTGCGCATACAGTCGGACACCATCTACATCGACGGCCGCCCGCAGCCCATGCCCGCCAACGTGCAGTTCAACTACATCGTGGCCACCACCCGCCCCCTCGACGACGCCACCCTGCGACGCCTCGACATCACCGCCACCGACGTGCAGCCCCTCATGGCCGAAGGCACCGACCTGCTGCGCCTCCAGGCCCTGCTGCCCGGCGCACAGCGCACCGACTTCTACTATGCCCTGCCCCTCACCGACGGTATGCTCGAGACACTGCGCTCCGAAGGCATCGTGCGCAGCGCCGAGAAGTTCGGCAGCCTCTTCGCCACCGACGGCGCCACCATAGGCCTATTCCCCGAAGGCGTGGCCGAAAACTGGACGCTGAGCGACTACGGCGGCTCGCAAGGCCTGCTGATACCGCGCAAAGGACTCACCGTGCGCATGACCCCCGAAGCCTGGCGCATCTACCACCGCGCCATACGCAACTACGAGGGCCACACCGACTCGTGGCTCGCCGACGACGGCACTGTCTACATCGACGGCAAGCCTGCCGACGCCTACACCTTCGGCATGGACTACTACTTCATGATGGGCGACAACCGCGACAACTCGCTCGACTCGCGCTTCTGGGGCTTCGTGCCCGAAGACCACATCGTGGGCACGCCCATGAGCGTGCTCATAAGCTTCGACCGCGACCGATCCATCTTCAACGGAGGCATACGCTGGAACCGCATCCTCAAGGACGCCAACCCCGACAAATGAGCCTGCTGCTGCCTCCCGCGCTACTGCCACCGGCCGCCTACTACGCACAGATATGCGCGGCAGGCGGCCGCGCGGCCATAGCCATGCAGGCACCCTACGACAAACGACGCAAAGAGACCCACCGCTACGACGTGGCCGATACCCGCGGACGCCTCACGCTCACCGTGCCCGTGCATCCGCCCCACGGCATAGCCCGCGCCCGCTGGACCGACGTGACCGTCAGCGACCACGGCCGCTGGCAGGCCGTGCAGGCCACAGCCCTCGCCTCGGCCTACGGCCGCTCGCCCTTCTACGAATTCTACATCGACCGCCTGGCCCCGCTGCTCTTCCCGCCCGCCGGCACACCCCTGGCCGAGCAGATAGCCTCGCTCAACGCCGCCATGTGCCGCATCCTCCTCATCGACGACCACCTCACCTACGACGCCGACGCCATCCTGCCCTACTCCCCCGCACCCTCGCCGCCCTACTGGCAGCTGCGCTCCTCCCGCTTCGGCTTCCTCCCCGACCTCAGCATCCTCGACCTCCTCTTCAACCTCGGCCCCGAAGCCGCCCTGCACATCAGAAAATAAGACCAACAACGGACCGACTGCCCTAAGATACTCATCCTCAACCACTATCCTTACCTCTTCTTACTGCACACCCTAACTTTTTGAAGGAATATTATTATTTCAGATGTCTACGACTATCAATCATATAAAAGAGACATTCAAAAGAATTATAAACGCATTATTACCGACAGCGTTACTCCATGAATGGCCTTTTTTGTGTGCCTTTAGTATTCTTTCTGCCCCTTTCCCATTTTACTTAATTTTCAGAGCAATAACCATACCAGAACTATGGTTTTATGCATTAAAAGATATTCTCATAGTCAATTTTATAGCATATTTATGCGCCCGTCTTATAGTTTCGTCTAAGAATCTGGCCATAAGGCGCAGCCTGAAAATCTTTTTCTACTTTATTGCATCAGTCCAGTTTGTAACGTTTGCTATAGCGCTTAAACTTTTCAATTATGGGATATGCCCAGACCTCTTCATAGTAATAATCCAGACGAATGAGGCAGAAGCAAGTAGTTTCATAAAAACTTTTCTGTTACCCGAGATTTGGCTAATAATCGGCCTTATCATATCTGTGATATCAGTCATCTCCCTATTGGAGATTTCAAAAAAATATTTTAACAAAGCGTTGTTCTTAAAAGAACACATTTCGATAATTAAAAACGGGCTTTTGTTCTGCATATGTGCCGGTCTTGTTTTCACAATCCCGTTTCTCAAGATGTTTTTACTTGATCTTCGAGATTTAAGAACCTGGCAAAAAGAAAATTCGCCTTACCACAAAAGCATCGAGAACAATCTATTAGTTTGCTCAATGTATTCTCTTACATTTGTTTACAGAACTTTCTCGCAATGTGGCGCCTGGAAGGAGAAACAAATACTGAACTTAAAAACAATCGCCACTACTCCACATGAGATTAAGGCTGACTCACTGGAAATTATATTTGTAATAGGCGAGTCTTACATACGTTCGCATTCCCCGCTTTATGGGTATTCCAAACCAACTGCGCCAAGACAACTTCGAGAATTAAACCACAACAATATTGTAGTCTTCCGGGATATGGCTTCTACGGCAAAGATTACAGATTTTGCATTAAGCAATATTTTAAACTTAAACAGTTTAAGCGCTAACGAGCAGTGGTCGGATGGAGTTTTCTTTCCGATCACTCTAAATAAAGCAGGTTGGAAAATTGAGCTCTTTGATAACAATGCTGTAGGGAAAAACATGTTCAACTTCATCGCTAACGAACTTTTGCATTCAGACCTGGTAAATGATTCTTGTTTCTCAAAATCTGTTATACCCCAAACACCAGAACATGATGTGCAATTAGTGTATGATTCATTTTATACTCAAGACGCGCAAGACGCTGCCAACAGATTGGCTATCTATCATCTTTTTGCACAGCATGTACCTTTTAACGCCATTCCGCTACAAGGATGTGACCTGTTTAAAGCTACCGATTACAAAGAACGTACGGAGCCCTGGATGAACAACGAGCGGAGACAGTTAATAGCCGACTATGACAATGCTACGCTGGCAAACGATTCGGTGATGGGCATGATCTACGACCACTGGCGCGACAAAAATGCAGTGGTAGTGTATGTATCAGACCATGGAGAAGAAGTATATGACTACCATGATAGCATGGGCCGTAAGAACCGGACCGACCAGACAATGGAGCAGTATATAGAGTCATTCTTCATGGTGCCGGCGACGGTGTGGATGTCAGACAAGTTCATGAGTTTAAATCCGGAAAAGGTCGAGGCCATAAAGCGAGCTGCTTCCAGACCTGGCACGACCGACGATATAGGCCACTTTATCATTGGACTGGCTGAGATTTCATCGCCTTACTACAAACCCGAACGAGACATCGCATCCGACAAATATCAACCCGTCAGACGGCTCACGGTAGAGGGATTCTATATTGATAGTATATAGGTGTCAGTTTATAAGCAAGAGGGTAGAGGGACTCATTTTACCTCCTCCCTATAAACTATTCCGGCATAGCCACTTCCCCCTCCCTACATCTCCAGCAGGCGGAGGAGGGCGGCGGCGTTGAGGCGGGCGGTGTCGAGAGAGTCTGCGTCGGCGTCGGCGGGCGAGTCGGAGGCGAAGTCGAGGACTTCGTAGCCGTAGCGCTCGAGAGAGCGCACCACCGGAGTGGCGTCGCGGCGACCCACACGCAGGGCCACGACGACGCTGTCGGGCATAAAGTCGTCGGCGGGCAGGGCTGTGACGTTGAGGTTGAGCAGATGGGCGTCAGCATCCTCCACGGCACGGGCCATGCGCGACGCCGAATAGTCGGCTCGGCGGCATGCCACGAGCAGCAGCGAGGCTTCGGCGGCCGGTGCGAAAAGCTCGGCCGCGCTCAAATTTTTTATATCTTTTGCAGACAATTCTTTCGTCATATCGTTTATTCTGACTAATTTTGCATGTCAGAGGCATAGTGCCTGAATGCAAATTTAAGCATTTTCTGCCGTAATTCATAATTATTTGCTTTGAAAACCAATCTTAGCGTCAACATCAACAAAATAGCCACGCTGCGCAACGCGCGCGGCGAGAACCGCCCCGACGTGCCGAGGTGGCGCGCGACTGCCAGCGCTTCGGCGCCGACGGCATCACGGTGCATCCGCGCCCCGACGAGCGCCACATCCGCCGCAGCGATGTCGTGCAGCTGCGTCCGGTTGTCGTCAAGGAGTTCAACATCGAGGGCTATCCTTCCGACGATTTTCTGGAGCTGGTGCTGAGCGTGCGCCCCGAGCAGGTCACGCTGGTGCCTGATGCGCCCGACGCGCTGACGTCGAGCGCCGGCTGGGACGTGGAGGCCAACATGGAGCGCCTCTCGGCCATCTCGGAGCGCCTGACTTCGGCGGGCATACGCGTGAGCATCTTCGTCGACGCCGACCCCGTGCAGGTGCGCGCCGCAGCCCGTGCGGGCGCCGACCGCGTGGAGCTCTACACCAAGCCCTATGCCGACGGCTATGCCTTCGACCCCGAGGGCGCCGTGGCTCCCTATATCGAGGCCTCCAAGGCGGCCCACAATGCCGGCCTCGGCGTCAACGCCGGCCACGACCTCAGCCTCGACAACCTGGGCTTCTTCGCCTCGCGCATGCCCTGGCTCGACGAGGTGTCGATAGGCCACGCCCTCATCTGCGAGGCGCTGTATCTGGGCCTCGAGACCACGATAGCCCGCTATCAGGAGCTGCTCAAGAAGTAGCCGCCCACAACACAGACAACCGTACCAACCACCATACACACCCCCTACCCCCCAATGACTACTCCCGAACCCCTGTCGCTCTGGCAGCTCTGCGTAGAAGGCGGATGGATCATGATCATCCTCGCCGTGCTGCTGGTCATCTCCATCTATGTGCTCATCGAGCGCAGCATCGTCACCTACCGCGCCGCGCGCTACGACGAGAGTTTCATGAAGCGCATCAAGGACTATATCCACGACGGCGAGATCGAGAGCGCGCTGAACCTGTGCAAAGCCACGGACTCGCCCTACGCGCGCCTCATCGCCAAGGGCATCACCCGCATAGGCCGTCCGATGAACGATGTGCTCGTGGCCATCGAGAACACCGGCAACCTCGAGGTGGCCACGCTGAGCAAGGGCCTGCCCTGGCTCGCCACCACAGCCGCCGGCGCCCCGATGCTCGGCTTCCTCGGCACCGTGATAGGCATGGTGCAGGCCTTCTACTCCATAGCCTCGGCCGGCACCGCCGCAACCATCGGCGACTTTGCCGGCGGCATCTACACGGCCCTTGTCACCACCGTGGCCGGCCTCATCGTGGGCATCGCCGCGCTCTTTGCCTACAACTTCCTGGTGGCCCGCATCAACAAGGTGATGAACCTGATGGAGGCCCGCACCATGGAGTTCATGGACCTGCTCAACGAACCCGCAGCCGTCTGAGAGAGCCATGGCACTGAAACGTCAACACGACATGCAGGCGGCATTCTCGATGGCGTCGATGACCGATGTCATCTTCCTGCTGCTCGTGTTCTTCATGGTCACGTCGACATTCGTGTTCCCGACAGCGCTGGAAATCAAGCTTCCGGAGAGCAGCGAGCAGACACCGCTGAAGCCGGCCACACGCGTCTATGTGGACGCCGACGGCAGTTATTACGTGAGCTACGACCAGGGAGAGCTGCAGCCCGTGGAGGCCGACCAGCTCATAGACTATCTGAGCATCATCAACGCTCAGGACAGCGCTGCCGCATTTGCCGTCTATGCCGATGAGGCTGTGCCTTACGGCAAGGTGGTGGAGGTGCTCAACGCCGGCGCGGGCGCATCGCTGAAGATGGTGCTGGCCACAAAGCCCATGCAGCAGGCGCTGCCCGCCCTTGAGGCCGCGCCGGAGGCTGCCGACCAACCCACCGCTACGGGCCTATGAACCGCACCCGCCTGTACTCCGCCCTGGCCACGCTCGTCGTGTGCCTGCTCATCCTGACCGGGCTGCTGCTCGGCCGCGTGGAGCTGCGCGTCAGCGACCGCGAGTGGCCGCCCAAGCGCACGGGCGAAATCACGGTGGAGGAGTATGCCGACATCATCGACCTGCCGCAGACGCAGGCACCGGCCGCCGACAATCCCTCGCCCGCGCCGCTGCCCGAACCCGAGCAGAACCTGGCCGAGCCCACGCCCGAGAGCGGCCACGACGTGACCGACCGCGGCGAGCCCGCCGAGGCGCCGCCCACCGTCACCACCCGCCGCGAATCGCCCGTCAAGGCCAAGCCCAAGGCGCCCGCCAAAACCGGCCCCACGGCCGAAGAACTGCGCCGGCAGAAGGAGCAGAAAGAGCAGGAAGAGGCCCGGCGACGCGCCACCTCCAACACCCGCAACGCCTTCCAGAACGCCCGCGGCAAGAACAACACCGCCGCCGACGGCCGCAAGCCCGGCAACGCCGGCGCGCCGTCCGACCGCGCGTCGGCACTCAACGGCCGCGGCACGGGCTATGCCGGCGGCGGCTGGAACATCCCGGCCTATGCCAAAGTGCCGAGCACGGTGACGGGCAGCGTCAAGATGATGCTGAAAATCGACCGCCAGGGCCGCGTGACCTCCGTGCGGTTTCAGGGCGGCGACGCCCCCGCGGCCACCGACCCCGCCGTGCGCCGCGCCGTAGAGGCCGAGGTGCGCTCGCGCCGCTTCACACGCTCGGACGACAACGCTCCCGAGGAGTCGACGGCCTACATCACCTATACTTTCCGCTGAGAAGCGACCCCGTTGTGTAAATTTTACGCAAAATATTTGCGGCTTTAAATTAAAGTCGTTAACTTTGTGGTGTAATTTTAACGCAACACAAAATATGAACCACTCCCATCTCCCCGGCAAAGAGCTGAAATACTGCTACGAGTACCCCCACCCGAGCGTTACCACCGACTGCGTAATCTTCAGTTTCGACGGCTCCAAGCTGCGCGTGCTGCTGGTGCGGCGCGGCATCGAGCCCTACAAGGGCCGCTGGGCCTTTCCGGGCGGCTTCATGAAGATGGACGAGAGCGCTGAGGAGGGAGCTCTGCGCGAGCTGCAGGAGGAAACAGGCCTGCAGGGCGCCTACATACGCCAGTTTCACACGTTCACGGCGCCGCATCGCGACCCGCGCGAGCGCGTCATCACCATCGCCTTCTACGCGCTGGTGAAGATGCAGCAGGTGCAGGGCGGCGACGATGCAGCCGACGCGCGCTGGTTTGCCATCGACGAGGTGCCACAGCTGGCCTTCGACCACGACCGCATACTGCGCAAGGCCGAGCAGGCCCTTCGCCAGCGCATCCATTTCGAGCCCGTGGGCTTCGAGCTGCTGCCCGAAGCGTTCACCATCAAGGAGTTGCAGAACCTCTACGAGGCCATACTCGACGTGCGCTTCGACCGCCGCAACTTCTACAACAAGATGAGGCGCCTCGAGATGCTCGAGCCCACCGACCTCAAGGTCAACCCCTCGCAGAAAAAGGAAGCCACCCTCTTCCGCTTCAACAAGGAGAAATACGACGAACTCAAACGCAAGGGCTTCCGCCTGGAATTCTGACCGCAAAGCCATGCTTGGAGCTATCATAGGCGACATCGCGGGCAGCACCCGCGAGCGCCACAACGTAAAGACCGAAGACTTCGAACTCCTGCCTCGCGGCAGCCGCTTCACCGACGACACGGTGATGACCCTGGCCGTGGCCGAATGGCTGATGACCGACGCCGACCACCGCCCCGAGACGCTCGTAGCCTGCATGCAGCGCCTGGGGCGCAGATATCCGGGCGCGGGCTACGGCGGCCGCTTCAGGCGGTGGCTGCACAGCGACGACCCGCAGCCCTACGGCAGCTACGCCAACGGCTCGGCCATGCGCGTGAGTCCCGTGGGGCTGTACGCCGCCACGCTCGACGAAGCGCTGGAGCTGGCGCGCATCACGGCATCCGTCAGCCACAACCATCCCGAAGGCATACGCGGAGCGCAGACCATAGCCGGCTGCGTCTTTCTCAAAAGACACACCGAAAGCGGCGGGGCCGAGCGCATCAGGCAATTCGTGACGGAGGAAATGGGCTACGACCTCGACTTCCGTCTCGCCGACCTGAGGCCCGGCTACACGTTCGACGTCAGCTGCCGCGGCTCGGTGCCAATAGCCGTCAAGGCCTGGCTCGAGCGCAGCGACCGCCCTGCCGTGGACGCCCTGCGGCTGGCCATATCGATGGGCGGCGACTCCGACACCATAGGCAGCATGGCGGCCGCCATTGCCGCCACGCACAGGCCCTACACAATAGCCGCCGACTTCGCCCGCGACACGATAGCGCAATGCCGCGCACTGCTGCCGCCCGACCTGCTCGACATCAACGACCGTTTCGAAGCCTTCATCAGCCGCCCTGCCGACGAGTCCTACGAGGTGAAGCCCCGCCTTTTCGCGGGCGAATATCCCGGCGCCATAAAGCGCGAGGACGCCGAGGCCAAGCTGAAGAGGATGCACCGCTTCGGCGTGCGCCACTTCGTCGACCTTACCGAGGAGGGCGAACTCAAGCCCTACAGCGGCCTGCTGCCCGCCGACACCACCTACACGCGCTTTCCCGTCAGAGACCTCTGCGCGCCCAACTCCATCGAGACCGTACACGGCCTCATCGACCGGCTCGAACAAATGCTGCACCAGGACTCCGCGGGCATCTATCTGCACTGCCGCGGCGGCGTGGGCCGCACCGCCACCATAGCCGCCTGCATAATAGCCCGCTCGTCCGAGCGCCCCGACGCCGATGAAGCGCTCGCCGCATTGCGCAGCAGATTTGCCGAGATGCCCAAGTCGCACGGCCGCATGGCTCCCGAAACACCCGGGCAGGAGGACTTCGTGCGCCGCTTTGCCGAAAGTTGCGTCCGCCTGAAGGAACAGCGCCGGCAGCGTACGCTCGACCGCGTGCGCGGCAGCCTGATGGGCGGCGCGGCCGGCGACGCCCTGGGCTACCCCGTCGAGTTCATGAGCCGCGACAGCATAGTGCGGCGCTACGGCACCCGCGGCATCACCCGCTTCGAGACCGACGACAGAGGCAAGGCTCTCGTCAGCGACGACACGCAGATGACCCTCTTCACGGCCAATGGCATGCTGACGGGGCTGACACGCGGCTACATGCGCGGCCTGGGCGGTTCGCCCGAGGAATACGTGGACGGCGCCTACATCGACTGGTTCTACACGCAGACGGGAATCAAGGACGAGGGGCAGTACAACGACTTCCACTACTCCTGGCTGCGCGACCTGCCGGCCCTGGCCCACAGACGCGCGCCCGGCAACACCTGCCTGACGGCCTGCGAAAGCCTGCTGTGGCGCCGCGAGGTGAACAACAATAGCAAGGGCTGCGGCGGCATCATGCGCGTGGCGCCGATGGCGCTGTTCAACGCCGGCTTCACCGTGCGCTACGGCAGGCCCTTCCACAGCCTCAAGGAAATGGACGAGGCCGGCGCGCACATAGCCGCCGTCACGCACCTGCATCCGCTCGGCTTCCTGCCCGCGGCCATGCTGACGCATCTGCTATACCGCTTGATAATGCTCGACACCGAGGAGATAAAAGCCCGTATCGGCGCGCTGGCGCTCGAGACCGTCGACGCTCTCGAGGGCGTCTGCGAAGGAAAGTATGACGAAAGCAAGCGGTATCTCGCCGGCCTGACGAGAAAGGCCGTGGAGCTGGCCTCGGGCGGCGGCAGCGACGCCGACAACATACGCCTGCTGGGCGAAGGCTGGACGGGCGAGGAAACCTGGGCCATAGCCCTGTACTGCGCCGTGCGCCACATCGACAGCATGGAGCAGGCCATCGTGGCGGCCGTCAACCACGACGGCGACAGCGACTCGACAGGCTCCGTATGCGGCAACATCATGGGCGCCGTCTACGGCTACGAGGCCATCTGCCACGAGCGCCTCTTCTGCCCGCCGGGCCGCGGATTCGCCGACACGATAGAGCTTGCCGACATCATCCTCGCCCTGGCCGACGACCTCTACACGGGTTGCATCATCAGCGAGTACGAACCCATCGACACGCCCGCCGGGCAGCAGTGGTACGAACGCTACTGCCTCATGAAGCCCTCGGGCATCAGCGCAGCAGCGGCCAGCGGAAAGCCTTGAGCTCGGCCACGAGAGCCGCCTCGCGGCCGCCGCAATAGCGGTCGCAGAGGGCGTGGAAGGCGGGGCTGTGGTCGAGGTGCCTGAGGTGGGCCAGCTCGTGGCACACCACGTAGCGGCGCAGATGGTCGGGCAGGAACATGAGGGCGGCACTGAGGGCAATCTCGCCCTGCTCGTTGCAGCGCCCGAGCGTGCGCATGCCGCGGCTCAGCTTGAAGCGGCGCGGCCGTGCGCCCGTCTCCACGGCCACGGCTGTGGCGTAGGGCAGGAGCACCGACGGCGCCCGCAAGGCTGCCAGGCGCATCAGCATCGTGGTGACGGCGCGCATGACGTCGGGGTCGGCCAGCGACAGACCCGCGCCCACGATAAGAGTGGCGTCGGCTGTGGTGCCGCGCAGGCGCACGCCGTCGAGACTGTCGTCCACCCGCAGCACCACGCGCATGCCCGTGCGCTCTATCGCCATGCCGTCGGCATACAAAGGGGGCGCCGCCTCGAGCACTGGCAGCAGCCGCGGAGCCATGGCGTCGAGCGCCCGGCCTATGTCGTCGGCGGTGGCACGCGGAGGCACCGTCAGCACCACGCGCCCGGCACGCACGCGGGCTATGAAACGACGCGCGGCGGCGCGGGGCCGCAGCTCCACGTCGCCGAGCAGAGGATGCGACATGACGTCTCCGCCCGAAATCATTCCCAGTGCAGCTTGTCGCGCAGCGTGGCTGCGAAATGATAGCCTGCCGGGTGCAGCACCTTCACGCCGAAGGGCGCGCGACGCAGGCATATCTGTGTCTCGGAGTCGAGACTGACGGCGCGGCCGTCGAGGCTCAGGCGCACGTGGGGCGCGCGGCTCGACGGCAGCAGCGTCAGCTCCGAGCTGTCGTTCAGCACCAGCGGGCGCATCGACAGCGAGTGGGGCGCCACAGGCGCGATGACCCACACGGGCGCGCAGGGCTGCACGATGGGGCCGCCGACGCTGAGATTGTAGGCCGTGGAGCCCGTGGGCGTGGACACGAGCAGGCCGTCGACGCGATACTCGGCCAGCTCGTGGCCGTCGACGGTGGCGAGCACCCTTATCATGCTCGCCGTCTCGTTTTTCAGCAGGGCCACCTCGTTGAGGGCGTAGGGCCAGATGTCGAGGCCAGGCGCCGTCACCTCGATGAGGCTGCGCGTGTCGGCCTCCATGCGGCCTTCGGCGAAGTCGGCGACCACACGGCCCAGGCCGCCGATGCCCGTGGCCGTGAGATAGCCCAGATGGCCCGTATTTACGCCCGCTATGGGTGTGCCGGAGGCTTCCTATCCACTCGGCTGTGCGCAGGAAGGTGCCGTCGCCGCCTATGCTCACGGCCAGGTCGGCGGCGGCGTGCGAGGCGTCGTCGTCGACGCGCCTCACACACTTGAGGGCCATGGGTATGAGCGCCAGCAGGTAGTGGTAGAGCTTGGGATGCATCACCACTTCGTGGCCTGCGGCCTCAAGGCCGAGCAGGAAGGCCTCGACCTCGCCGAGGTGGCGGTCCTGGCGCCGGCTTCCGTAGATTGCTATTTTCATAGGCGTGGCGGCTGTGGGTGGGAGTCAGCGGGGGTTCAGAGATCTTCCTCGATGCTGAAGTCGTCGCCCAGCGAGGGGTCGAAGAGCTTGTCGTCGGCGGCCTCGGCTGCGGGAGCGGCCTCGGCTGCAGGCTTGGTCTCGGGGGCTGCGGCGCGGGCGGCCAGGCGGGCGCGCATCATGGGACTCTTGTCGGCTTCGTCGAGCGAGGCGGTGATTTTGGCCGCTATCTCGTCGCAGAGCTCGGGATTGTCCTTGAGCGTGCGTATGGCTGCGTCGCGGCCCTGGGCGAGCTTGCTGCCGTCGTAGCTGAACCACGAGCCGCTCTTCTTGATGATGTCGAAGTCGACGCCAGGTCGATGAATCTCGCCGGCGCGGGAGATGCCCTCGCCGAACATGATGTCGAACTCGGCGCGCTTGAAGGGAGGCGCCACCTTGTTCTTGACCACCTTGACCTTGGCGCGGCGGCCGAGCACATCGTCGCCGTCCTTGATGGTGCTGCCGGAGCGGATGTCGATGCGCACCGAGGCGTAGAACTTGAGGGCGTTGCCGCCGGTGGTGGTCTCGGACGGGCCGAACATCACGCCGATCTTCTCGCGCAGCTGGTTGATGAAGATGCAGGTGGTGTTGGTGCGCGCTATGGCTCCCGTGAGCTTGCGCATGGCCTGCGACATGAGGCGCGCCTGCAGGCCCACGTTGCGGTCGCCCATCTCGCCCTCGATCTCGCTCTTGGGGGTGAGGGCGGCCACGGAGTCGACCACGAGGATGTCGATGGCCGACGAGCGGATGAGCTGCTCGGCTATCTCGAGGGCCTGCTCGCCGTTGTCGGGCTGGGAGATGAGCAGGTTGTTGACGTCCACGCCGAGCTTCTCGGCATAGAAGCGGTCGAAGGCGTGCTCGGCGTCGATGATGGCGGCGATGCCGCCCTTCTTCTGGGCCTCGGCTATGGCGTGGATGGCCAGAGTGGTCTTACCCGACGACTCGGGGCCGTAGATCTCGATGATGCGGCCGCGGGGATAGCCGCCTACGCCCAGAGCATAGTCGAGGCCGATCGAGCCGGTGGGGATCACCTCGACATCCTCGATGGCGTCGTCGCCGAGCTTCATGACGGCGCCGCGGCCGTACGACTTCTCGATCTGCCCGAGGGCCGCAGCCAGGGCGTCCATGCGTGCGTCGCCCGTGGTTTCGGCCGCGCCTTTGCCTTTCTTCGTTGTTTTTTCGGTTTTAGCCATATTTTCGCTTGTTTTTTCAGTTTTCATGTAATTGCTTGATTATGCTGCAAATTTAGCATATCGCAGGGGCCGATTTGCCGCACACAAGCGCTAATAAGTGTTAATTATCGCATTTTTCGCCGTGTGGCCGAACCAAATGCACTCGCCGGCGTTTTAATAGTACATAGCAAGATTACTTTTTCCATTGCAAGAAATGTGATAATGATTGGTTTATTATCGAAAGCGGAGATGCCGGGAGGCAACTCCGCAGTTGGTTTATATGCCTATTTGTGTTCGGGCTTGGCGTTGCCGGGCACGATGACGCCGGCTATGCGCAGCGTCTGGCGGCGCGACGACACATTGGTGCGCACCCTGATGCTCTTGCCGAACTCACCCAGGGGCTGACCGCCGGGATTGAAGCTCACCTTGATCTTACCCTTGCCGCCGGGCTTGACGGGCGAGGTCGTGTACTCGGGGCGCGTGCAGCCGCAGCTGGCCGTAGCGCTGACTATGACCAGGGGCTCGTCGCCCGTGTTGGTGAAGTGGAACACGTGGGTGACGGGGCCGCCCTCGGCGCCTATCGTGCCGAAGTCGTGCGAGCGGTCGTCGAACTTTATCTGCGGACCACCGGCCAGCACGGCCAGCGCGGGCAGCAGAAGCAGCAGAAGGGAGAATACTATGCGTTTCATTTTTTCAGAACTTCGTCGAAATAATACCGCAGCACCTCGTGGGCGGCGGTGAACGAACTGCGCCTGTCGGCCATCACGTCGGCCTGCAGGCGGGAGAGCATCGCCTCCACGCCCGGGTCGCGGTAGAAGTTGCCGCGCAGGGCCTCGTCGATGCTCTCCGTCATCCAGTAGCGCGCCTGCTCGCGGCGCTTGTGCTGGAAGTAGCCGTTGGCCTCGACAAAGGCGAAGTAGCGGTCGATCATGTCCCACACCTCGGCGATGCCGAGCTCGAAGTAGCCGCTGTAGGTGAGCACCTCGGGGCTGCCAGCCGCTGGCCGTGGGCGGAAACAGGTGCAGGGCGCTGCGGAACTGCGCCTGCGCCAGCTGCGCCGGGCCCATGTTGTCGCCGTCGGCCTTGTTGATGACGATGCCGTCGGCCATCTCCATGATGCCGCGCTTGATGCCCTGCAGCTCGTCGCCGGTGCCGGCAAGCTGTATGAGCAGGAAGAAGTCGACCATCGGTGCACGGCGGTCTCGCTCTGGCCCACGCCCACGGTCTCGACGAAGATGTTGTCGTAGCCGGCGGCCTCGCAGAGCACTATGGTCTCGCGCGTCTTGCGCGCCACGCCGCCCAGGCTGCCCGCCGACGGGCTGGGGCGGATGAATGCTCCGGGATGCTGCGACAGCTTCTCCATGCGGGTCTTGTCGCCGAGGATGCGCCCTTGGTGCGCTCGCTCGACGGGTCGATGGCCAGCACGGCCAGCTTGCCGCCGCGCTTGAGCACATGCAGGCCGAACACGTCGATGCGCGTGCTCTTGCCCGCGCCGGGCACACCGGTGATGCCTATGCGGCGGCTGTTGCCGCTGTGGGGCAGACACTTCTCTATCACCTCCTGGGCCAGCGCCCTGTGGGAGGGCGACAGACTCTCGACGAGCGTCACCGCGCGACTGAGCATGGTGATGTCGCCCTTAAGTATGCCCTCCACCAGCTCGCCGGCGGGCGGCAGAGGCTTGCGCTTGGGCCGCGCCGAGGCGTAGGGGTTGACACTCGGAGGCTGAGCCACACCGCTGTTGACGGCAAGGCCCGTGTACTGTGCGTCGTTCTCGGGATGTATATGGTGCGTGTCGTGCATGGTGCGAAAGTGTTTGAATTTCAAATTTAGCACTTTCTCGCCACAGCAGCAAAAAAATAAGCTTAAAAATAGTTTATGGTTGAGAGCGGGGAGGGAAGAGGGGGCCTGCCGGACGAGTGGAGTTCCTATTCAGCTTCCAAGTTCAAGCTGATTTTTGACAAGGCGGCAGTATTCGCCCTGCCGTTCTATCAATTGTTTGTGTGTGCCTGTTTCCACCACCCGACCGGCATCCATCACCACAATATTGTCAGCATCGCGAACGGTCGACAGCCTGTGGGCCACCACCACTACCGTACGCCCTCTGTAGAAGTCGGCCAGATTCTCCACTATCGCCCGCTCGTTCAATGCGTCAAGAGAATTGGTGGCTTCGTCAAGGAATATAAACTCCGGACTGCGGTAGACTGCACGGGCTATGAGTATCCTCTGCTTCTGCCCCTGACTCAGTCCGGTTCCGTCGGGACCTATAACAGTATCCCATCCCAGCGGCAGTCCCTCGATATAATCAAGAATACAGGCTATGCGGGCGGCATTTTCGAGTTGCGCGGGATCTATCTCGCCATCGGCGGCCGCAATGTTGCGTGCTATTGTGTCGGTAAAAATTATACCGTCCTGCATCACCACTCCGCAGCGGCTCCGCCACCACTTCATATTGTAATCGCATAGGTCCCGACCGGCCACGGCGATACGCCCCGACTCCGGCGGGTAATAGCCCAGCATAAGTTTCACAAGGGTTGTCTTGCCGCTGCCCGATGCCCCGACGATGGCCGTTACACCTCCCTGCGGAATAGAGACCGACACATGGCTGATCGTATCGTTAAGGGCATGCGCGTCATACTTGAAACATACATTGTCGAAAACTATGTCTCGCGGCGCACCCGGCATGAACGAGGCGACAGCATCTTCACCACTCTCCTCCTCGGCACTGCAATGCACCTCGTTGATGCGTTCGAGTGAGATGCGCACATCCTGCACCGAATACACAAACGACATAAACTGCTCGACGGGGGCATTCAGCTGCCCGATTATGTACTGCACGGCAAGCATGGCACCAAGAGTCATTTCGACTCGCATCACGGCCGATGCGGCCAGGACGGTCAGGACAATATTCTTCGCCTCATTAATCGCTATAGCTCCCGACTCCTGACGCTGCCTGAGCTTCAACGCTTTCATCTGCACATCAAACACTCCTGCCTGACTTTGCTCCCACTCCGCAGTGCGCCGTTCCTCGCAGTTCTGAAGTTTAATCTCCTGCATCGTCGTTACAAAACGAAAAGTCATGCTCTGATTCTTCGACGACTGTCGGAACAATTCATAGTCCAGGACCTTACGCCTCTCCAGGAACATTGCTATCCATATTCCATAAACCACAGAGCCTGCGACAAACACACCGAACAGCATCGCATCGTAGCTGAAAAGAACCACACTGAATATGACAAATGTCAGCAAAGTGAACACCATGCCGAGGACCTCGCCTGTGAGAAATGTCTGCACACGTCCGTGATCCGAAATACGCTGCAGAAGGTCGCCCATCAGTTTTGTCTCAAAGAAGGGCATCGGCAAACGCAGCAACTTGGCGAAGAAATCCTTGACGAGCGATACATTTATATGCATGGATATGACAAGAGACAGCCTGCTGCGCACAAAATTCGCCACCGTACTTCCGGCCACTATCATAAGCTCGCCAAGCAGTATCAGCCAAATTATACTTATACTCCGGCTGCGGATACCCTCGTCCACTATCAGCTGCATCAGAAACGGCATCACGAGCTGCATCAGACTGCCGGCCAGCAACATCAGCGCTATTACGGCAATCTTCGCACGAAACCGCGACAGGTAGGACAACAGAAAACGAAACGAACGGGCATTACTGTTGCCTGCATCCTCCACCGATCCGAATCCCTCGGCAGGTTCCACGCTCATGGCTATCCCCTCTGCCGTCTCTCCGGCACACCAATGTGCTACCAGTTCCTCCTCGCTACAACAGATACGGCCTTTCGCGGGGTCGGCTATCCGATAGACCCATCCGCTTCGCCTGTATCTGACGCCATACAGCACAACGAAATGATTGTGGTCCCAGTGCAGCACACAGGGCAATGGCAATTCCCTCAGAGCCTGCACGGAACACCTTACCGCCTTAGCTCTCAGATGCAATGCCTCGGCACAGTCCTTTATTCCGAGCATCGAGGCCCCCTCGGCAGTGGGGCGGCATAGCTGCGATATAAAGCGCAGGCTGTACTCTTTGCCAAAACTGCGACATATCATGGCCACACACGCCGCGCCGCACTGCATGGAGTCGAGTTGCTTTACAAACGGGAAGCGGCGGTGCATGGCATGTGAGAAATCACTTCTCGCTTTCGTAGGTGGCGCTGTTGTCGGCTTTGCGCGACTTGCCCCGGCCGAACGAGTAGCTCAGACTCAATCCGGCGTAGGGCACGCGGATGCGTGCGTCGGCATAGCGTGTGTACGCGAAACCGGGTATATTCACGCGCGTTTCGTCGCGGCGCGGGAGCAACCCCGGGCAGAAATAGGTCTGCACAGCTGCCGAGAGTCGATTATTCAGGAAGTTTTTCTGCAACGACAGCGACAAGCTATTGACATTGCTGATGCTGCGTCCCTGAAGCAGCGGCTCGCGGCTATTGCGCACGAACAGGCCAACCATGGCGTTCCAGCCGCTGCCGGCTATATCCCAGTTTATGTCCACGTCGGCATACCACATGCGGCCGCTGCGTCTCGCCGCGCCATCAGCCTCGCGCAGATGCTGCCACTGATAGTTCAGCACCACGTTGAGGCGCACATGCTTCAGCGGACTTCCACTATAACTCACACCTAAATATTGGTTGGAGTAGTCGGCATTGACGTTCGTACGCATCGCCGTGCCGTCGGGCATCAGCGAGTAGTATTGCGTCCAGGAGTCGCCGCCGAAGTAGTAGGAGTAGCCGATTTTGAAATCATCGAAGAGGGTCAGCTCCGCGGCGGCGTTGTGCATCACCTGCGCCCGCAGGTCGGGATTGCCGCGCCTATAGAGGCCTTTAATTACGGTCACGGCGTTGGGCGACAGCATATCGAGCGAGGGATACGACGAGCTGCCGCCGTAGTGTAGCATCAGGTTCAGCTGCTTCACGGGTGCATAATATATCTGCGCCACGGGCATGAACGAGGTGTGAGCTGCATGGTTTCCTATATTGTCGGAGATGACATGCAGCAGCCCTGCTGTGGCTCGAATGCTGAGATTGCGGCCGTTGCTATATCTGACGGTAGCCTGCGGGCGGTGGCGCTGCTCCTCAAAGTAATAGCGGGGGCCTTCGGACGTGCGCGACCGGTTGCTATAGTCGCGCCACGTGTAGCCGTACCATGCCGAGAGGTTCCAGTGGTCGTCGATGCGGTATGAGCCGCCGCCGTTGGCGTTGACATAGTTCTTAGTGCCGTCCATGTGAGACGAGGAGAACACATCGCCAGACGCCAGAGCATAGTCGAAGCGGTCGTTGATGTCGTAGTAGTTGTAGCTCAGCTCGCCGTTGAGGCTAAGTCTTTCGGACAGCTGACCTTGATAAAATAGGCTCGTGATGCTGTTGCGCGAATCGTAGTCGTCGGTGTTCAGGTCGTGCGTGCGCTCGCTCAAGTACGCGTCCATCAACACAAGTATTGACTGCGCCGAGAGCGTGTGCCGGTCGCTGATGCGATAGTCTGCGCCCGCCACGAATACGGGCGCGCTCTGCCGCGTTCGCACATTGGCCTGCGATGGCGTGGGCAGCGGGAACACCTCCTCAGCCGCCTCTCCGGCATGGAGTTCGTAGCCGCGCGAGCTGTATTCCAGGTTGTGCTCGAACTGTGCAGTGCCAAACACACTCCAGCGGCCGAACGACGACACCACGTTGGCGCCGACAGTCTGCGAGTTGGTGGCACTACCGTTGAGCACGGCATCAGCCGTAGCATACAAAGCGCCATCAGTGCCTATATAGCTACTGTTCAGAACTATATTTATAAGTATCGGAACACTGGAGAATCGGCCGGCAGGATAGCGGAGCACTTCGATGCGCTTGATACGCTCCGGATTGAGCGACATAGCGTATTTGTGCGTCACCTCCTTGTCGTTCACCACTACCGGTATATCTTTGTCCTTTGCAATGCTCACGCTTTCAGAAATCGGGTCAACTACAAAACCGTGCAGGCGCTTCATCAGTTGTGCGGCGTTCATGGTACCCTCGCGCAACTCAGGAGTTATGATATAGCTTTCCTTGCCCGCCTCGCGCACCACAGGAGCTTCCGTCACGACCACCTCGTTCAGCTCGTGGCTCTGCTGCGGCGCATCCTGCACCTCTTCAGCCGCCGGTTCCTGAGCCACCGCAGTATGTGCGATGGCAAAAAGAACGATTGAATAGAGAAATCTCAACATAATAAAATCGTTTTGTTGATTATTGCAGCAAAGATAGTATATTCATACCGTTTTCTAACTATCTGATGCTATTTTTAACCAATTTATATTTGAGATTGTGATATATTCGCCAGCAGTAGTCACGAATACGTCTTTCGAGGATACTGTAATCGCCTCCGAATCCGCATACGAGTTTTTTATCAGGATTATTGGTGATTCCATCTTCTCTTTCCACAGGACAACCGCTGAGACATAGCGGATAATAATCACAATCAGAGCACACACAGTCCTTAGCAAACAGATCGTAATCAGGGAATATGGGTTTCTCTTTCCATACCACATCTCCGTCTTCATTGATATAACCGCGGAGAGTATCAGGTGTGCGTTTATCACATTTTTCCACACCTCCATTGTAGTAGAACATGTTATAATGTTTCTTTTCCACATAGCAGATTGCGAAAATATGCGAGCTCTCGAGATAAAAGCCATTACTTGCGAAAGCATTCTGTAGCCATATAAGATCCTCCATTGGCACAAGGTTTTCACTTATCTGCCAAACACGTTGCAGGTCTACTATGATCTGTTTCCTGATTTCAACAGGAATATATTTCAAAACGTCATCAACTATACGTTTGTTACGAAGTATTTCAATTGTATAGTTGACGCGTAGTGTGATGCTTGCGTCTTTGTTGGTTTGGGCAACATTATTGATATTGCCCATTATTAAGGCAAATGAGGATTCACTTAAAGAATCGTGTTTAACCCTATTGTGTGTGATTTCATCACCATCTATGGCAATTTGGTAATAGTTTATTCCACAATCATTAAGCTTTGCAATAATATCGGCGTTAAGCAGAGCACCGTTGGTAGTGACAGAACCAGTGAACACAATATTATGTTTTTCACAGAAGTTCTTCATTTCTTTGGAAATGCGCACCACTATATCGGGCTGTGTCAGAGGCTCTCCTCCAAACCATGACAATATATACTCCTTGATGTTATTTTCGATAAGATACTTCTTGTCATGCTTGACGATAAGATTCAGCTTTTCTTCGTCAATTTTCAGAGGCGTATGTTTCTGGATGCAATACCAACATTTATAATTGCACTCAAATGTAGGTAGTATTACCGACTTATACACGGGTGCATCTACGAAATGCTTTCTTTGATACTGCAAAAATATTTTCGGGTCAATCTTATCTTCTAAGATAAAACCTCTGTTTTTTAGCCGACTGACAATAAGAGGGTGACTGGATGTGTATTTATCAGGATTTTTCATTATTGCCATATAAGACGGCAGTTCCTCATTGTCAACGATTATGAAATCCTGACTCAACCCATTGAAGATGATTGTTTTCTCTTCATTGAATGGGACAATGTAGGTATATCTATTAAGCTTCATTTTTGATGATGACGAGTGTTATGAATTTAGTTACAGGTTATATATGTCGCATCTGGTTGACACCGCATTAACAACCTGTAACTTTCTTTTTAACATTCAGAGATGTTCTTCACCTCTACGCCACAGTTGTAAACCTTTATGCCACAATTTTCACACTTGCCGCAATTTTCGCAGTTCTGACATTTGAAGCAAATGTTATTCGTTACACAAACGGTTTCGCCTTTCATTATAGTGACGCCACCATCATCTCCACCGCCGCGCACAGTCAGCAATTGTGCCTCACTGAGCACAACAGCTGTGTCTGTTTTGTACATTTCTGTCTTCATGACTTTGATATATTTGATTTTTCCTACTCTTTTAAGGATTTTCGGATACCTCCATTTGTTATATGTGATTTTATAGCTCGATATAACCGGCGAAGAGCTGGTTGCCGTCGGTGCGGCAGAGGATTTCATACTCGCCACTCAGGCCCGTCACATCGAGCGAGGCATCCTCATGATCTACCACGCCTGTCAGCACCACCGTTTCTGCCTGCTTAAGTTCGATAGTCATATAGTTTACATCTTCCGGGAACTCAAATATACATTTCCCATTAACTATATATATATCCAAATAATCATTGGAAGGCTTTCCGGGCCGACCTTTTTTTAAAAGTTGGAATCGGACACGGTCATTTTGAATAGGTTCACCTTCGGCTGAAATATTTAGCGCCAAAAGCATAATCAATAGTTCGTTAAAAAAATAATTCATAGGCTAAGCGGCATCTACCGCCAAGCCAAAGAGTTCTTTGACAAGGTTAGCATTTAAAGTCTTGTTCGGGTCAATTCCGCTCAGGTCAAAAAATCTTTTTATGAAATGAGCGTTGACCATCAGAGACTTAATTTGACCGATAGAAAAAGGCATCTTCGTCTGCTTTCTCAGCACCTTTGTGATGTAGA